>Ga0209187_1000194_pt1 | contig 132650 bp, 84 predicted proteins | sample BantaG_FD_187430 | JGI IMG/M metagenome (GOLD analysis project Ga0209187, IMG submission 187430) | Marine algal microbial communities from Bantry Bay, Ireland - BantryBay_4 metaG (SPAdes) (version 2) | ecosystem: Host-associated > Algae > Red algae > Unclassified | place: Bantry Bay, Ireland...
GGCGTCTTTTTTGGCCCAATGCGGAAAATGCCTACCCGCAAAGAACCACACTTCGGAGGAGTAATTTGAACCTCAGAAATTAAATTCGAAACACAGTTGCTACTTTCTTGCCACCACTCCGTGGTTCTTCATAGAGGGTTCGGTGTCGGTTCGAGACCTTCGAAATTTTAAATATCTTTGGCTAGAGTTCCCATGGAAGTGAGGTTTGATGTGGTAGTAATTATGAGCGATGAACGTCCCTCCAAACCTAGCGAAAACCCTTCACCCAATCCACCTCTTGGCGGTTCAGGAGGGGCGAATGAGTGTGCGCAAGGCCCAGGCTCTCAGCAAGGTGGCGGCGGCTACAGCCGACTATTCCTTCAAGCGGCCCTCTCTGACGCAAGAGGAGGCTCTCGCCCAGACCGACAAGATTTTGAGCGGCTTGTAAAAGCCGGCCCCACAGCTCTAATAAAAGGGAAAGACGGGAAACTACATCCCATCGATCTTGTGATGGTGGAGTTGGACTCGGAACAGCTAGACCGTCTGCATTAACACCTGTTCTTGTGCCCGGAATGGATTTCGTCACGACGAACGCGGAAAAATTTCCACGTTACCTTCCTGCTGGAACGGTAACGGAATTACTCCGAACCATAGCGCAATAGATCCGACGCTGGCACGGTCGGATAGTGAATTTGCGGCGCTTGCGAACGTGATCCGATGTCCAGTGGGATCGAGGTGGCGGTGCCACCGCTGGCGGGGATGGCCGAACCGACCAAGCCGAGTTCGGCGGCTTCGCGGAGGAGATTCAAGCCACTGCTCGCTTTTGACAAGGCGGAACGGTCGAGGCCTTTGGCTGGCACCAGGACGACGTCGCCGGGTCCGGGCACGTAGCCTTCGAAGCCGCGGCGGCCGCGGCTCTGCGCCGAACTCACGACTTCGCCATTGGCCAACAAGACGTAGGCTTGCTTGCGGTCGGCGTCGGCCAACATGCCGCCGGCTTGGTCGATGTATAATTTTACGGTCTGACCCCGTTGCCATAAGAACGCGTTCGGCGAGAACACTTGGCCGAGCACCGCGACGGTGTTGAGGCGTCCAGGAACGTGCAGGCTGTCGCCGGGTTCGAGTTCGAGATTGTGCGCTGAACGCGGGAAATTCTTGGCGAGAAAATCGAGCACAATCCGGCCGTTAGCTTGAACGCGGTCCGCTGTAGCGGCGGACTGCTTTAGGCCCTGCAATCCGAGCTGACCGGCAAGACTTTCACCGGCGGTGCCATCACGGGCGTTGAGATTACGGATGCGGGTGTGGCGTTCGGCGGTGCGGGTAAACATGTCGTTCAGTCGTTGTTGTTGCTGATTGCGCACGCGTTGCCGCGAAAACACGGACGCGCGCAGGTCCGCGTCCTCCAGCAACCCGCCAGCTTGGGCGACGAGATCGGTGATTTTCGCGCCGCGTTCGAGTGTGTAGGTGCCGGGAAACTGAACGTGGCCGCTGACCGAGACCGAGACCTCGCCGGACTGCATTTCGCGGACCACGATATGATCTCTCGACTGCAACGGTGTTTGCGCGGCCCGACCGCCGGCGAGCGCTTCGGACAGGTCGAAAGGAAAGGTTTCCGCGTCGAAGCGTCGTCCGTCGGCGGACAAAGTTTTGCGCACCAGAATGCTCTCGCCGAGGAACGCTTTGTCGTTCGGGCCACCGGCCAGTTTCACCAGATCGCCGAGCGTCAATCCGGCGGTCAGCGCAAACTCGCCCCCGTTGCGCACTGCGCCGACGATCGACACGGACCCTTGATCGGTATCCTCGTCGCGAGTGAAAATGCGCACGGTGTCGTGGGGGCGGAGTTCGAGATTGGCTTTGGTTTTGCCACGCAGGAGCGCGTCGAGGTCGATCCAGACGAGTTGGTCGCGCGCCGAACCGGCGAGGCGGCGGCGTAACAAGGCGCGTTCGAGACCGGCATCGAGCAGCAGGCCGCCGCCAAGTTCGAGCAGATCGCGAACCCGCATCCCCTTCGCCCAGGCGCTGGTCCCGGGGCGCACCACCGCCCCTTCGAGCGTGACTGGGTTGTCGGTGATGTCTGGGACTTCGGGCAGCAACAGCACATCGGTGTCGTTCACTTTGGTGCCGGCAAGGTTGGCCGCAGTCAGGTCGTGAAGGACCCGCCGCGAACCGCGTCCGGCGCGTTCGAGTTGGATTGCGTCGGCGTCGGTGAACGCGTTGGCGGCGCCGGCGTAGGTGACCAGCGCCTCGAGTGTTTCGCTGGACGCGAGTTCGTAGATGCCAGCGCCGCCGGGAGCGGTGATCGCGGCGGTCGGACCGATGGCGGGTACGTGGAGCAGATCACCAGCCCGAACTTGCGGCAAGTCGAGTGCCCGGCCCTCCAGCAGCATCGCGTAGAGGTCGAGTGTGGCTTGCGTTCGCTTGTTGATCGTGGAACCGCCACGGGTCCAGCGGATGGCGCGCAGCGTGCCGGTTTTCTGCACCCCACCGGCCGCGCCGAGAATGTCGAGCAAGCTGGCGTTGGCCGACACGGAGACGGGGCCGGGCCGATTGACGAAGCCGGTGACGGTGAGCCCAAGTTCGCGCACCTTGCTCAGGGACACGGATAGTTGCACGTCTTGGTATTCGCGTTCGAGGGCGCGTTTAATCACCTGCGACAACTCGGCGGCGGCCGTGCCGGTGACCAAGATCGGCCCGATCCGCTCGATGAAAATGCGACCTTCGCGATCGATCGTTTGCACGTCGTCGAGTTCGAGGCCGCCGGTCGAACGCAGCTGAAGTTCGTCGCCCGGCCCGACTTGATAATCGGCCCCGACGGCGGCGGCCCCATCACCGTTGCCCGGTCGGACGCTGTCGTAGCCGAACTGCAGGAGACGCTTGCCGCGGGTGGCGTCGGGCACTCGGTTGTACAAGGACTCAATCCGGCTTAGCGCCGCGGGGGCGCTGGCGGTTTCGTTTTCCGCTTCGGACGCGGATCCCGTACCGCCGCCAAGGTTATTGATGATCACCGAAGGTCCCCCTCGTGCGGGTACGGCGGCACGGGTGGGTCCGGCGGCACGGGTGGGTCCGGCGGCGGCACGTGAAGCGCGTGGCTTGGCGGCGGCTTGCATTCCGGGTCCGATGGGTTTGCCCCAGTTTGGTAGGCCTTGCGAATCGGCGGTCAGTTTGAGGCCGTCCGGCAAGGAGGCGTTCGCTGGTTGTGTGGCGTTTGGCGGGAGGGCCCGCGCCGCGATGGACGAGGCACCCGCCCAACTGGGAAGGCTCGTTGGCTCGACCGAAGTGCTGGGACTGATCGTGGAACAGCCCACGCCGAACAGCGAAAGACCAAGACAAAGGAGCAACAAGAGAGCACGTTTCATCGCAATCCTAAGAAGAGTCTACGCATGACCGCGTTGCGCTTCAGTACGATCTCGGCAAGAATGGGCAGGAGTAATCCGGCCACCAGGGAGATCGCAAAGATCAGCTCGGTGTTGTGCAGGCCAAGGTTGCCGGCCACCATCCGCACCCCGGCGGTGCCCCAGACATGAAACAGAAAAATGGCATAGGCATACGAGCCAAACCAAGCGAGAAGCGGGACGGTGAAGCGGTAGCGGAACAACACAATGCTACCGCAGAGTCCGACCAAAATTCCGAGGATGCTAATACGGTTGGTACTGATGAAATCGACCACGCCGAACCAGGTCATTTGTTGCAGAACCACCCCGACCACGAAGGTCGCGAGCACCGCCATCAAGACCGGCGGCTTGAACATGGTGGCTGCGTGTCGCTTGAGCCCGCAGCCGAGAATGAAGAACGGCAGCAAGTAGAGATAGCCGATGAAGCTAAAGAAGTCGGTGAAGTGCGGCAGGTACAAACAAGCCGCCATCGCGACCGCACAACAGGCAAGCCAGCCGACAAAGCGGTCCATCAAATTAAAATAGTCGATGGCGGTAATGGTCAGGAAGACGAGGAAGATCGACTGCAAGAACCAGAACTGGTCGAAGGGGAAAACGTAGATTTCCCAGATGTCGTGCAACTTTTCTGGGCGGTTCACCCCAGGCAGCATGTGCAGCACATATTGGCAGGTGGAGACGAACACCAGCGGCAGTAAAATCCGGCGCGCCTTGCCGCGCAGAAAGGGGACGACGTTGCCGCGTTGCAAGGGGCGAAGCGAATACACGAATCCGGAGATTACGGTGAACAGCGGCATCCGGAAATACTCGAACGAGAAATAGAAATAACGGTAGCCCGAACGCTCGCCGACGCGCAGCCCCGCGTTCTCGTCGTATCCGACAATGTGCGCGGCGACCAATAAAAGTACGGCGAGTCCGCGCAAGGTTTCGATTGATTGGTCCTTCTTATTCGAACGCGGCGCAGGACCAATCGTGCCACTCTGACGGGTCTCACGATCCACCGGAGGCGCGGCCACAGCGGTGGCGAATTCCTTTGTTTTTACTGCCGTTTTCATCAACCCCGCAACCTACCCGCGATGTCGGGGAACGCAATTAGTCAGTGGTCGTTATCACTGGTTCCCCTGAAAAATCTGGTCGCTTGCGTGTCTTTGCGAACGGTTTGGTCAAACCTATGGCTTTTAATTTGAAGCGTATCCGAAGCGCTTGTTCCCATGGCTCGCAACAAGGAAACGCTGCCGTACCGAACTTGAAGTCCGTACTGTGGGTGAGTGGGTTTTATTCTTGGGCCGGTTCGACGCGGATACGGAAGAACTGTTGCAGCAACGTACTGCTTTGGCGTACATCGCGGGCGCGGAAGAGGGTCGCGCTGTCTTCCATCATCTCGGTGTTGTTGGTGCTCCAGTTTTGGAGCACGAGATCATCGGCGAGTTCGAGTCGGTAGTTGAGACCGGTGGGGTTCCACGAAGGCTTGGCCATATCGACCATGAAGTAGCCAGTGGTGAACTGACCGTTGACGATGTCGGTCAAGCCGTACTCGGAGAGGTTCGACAAACCGTTGCCGTCGGGGTCGGCGGAGTAGGCGGCGGCGGTGGCCCCGAGGCTTTGGTCGATCCAGCCGGCGTAACCACCCAGTGAGACCTCGTCGAGCCAGGCCGCGTCAGCACCGCTGGTGGTCGCGCCGTTCTTGATATAATCCCAGCGCAGGGAATTGCTGCCGGGAACCAAGGGTAGGTCGACCAACTGCCAGGGTGTGGTCCCTGAGATGTTGGTCACGGCGATTGCGTTGAGCATGAACTGTTGAGTGTCTCCCGATGCGCTGTCGGTACGCCACCAGAATTGGAGCGAGCCCGGTCCTTGCACCGAGGTCTGCAACCACGAACGCTCGCCGTCGCCAATGACGCCGCTCTGCGCCGCGTCGATACCATCATGGGTGGTTGTGGTCTCCGCGAACCAAGATGTGTCGCCACCGGTCTGCCAGTTGAGTTGGGGCGCATCGACCGCTGGGCCGATCTGGCCATTGGCGGAAAGGAAACTTACCTCGTCCACCCAGCCGGCGTCCGCACCGACCGACACACTGGCGTCCTTTGAGTAGGTCCAGGAAACTTGGTGGAATCCGACTGGGATCATGAGAATCTCTTGCGTCCAACTGACGGCGCCGCTCAACGTACGGTTCGATAGGACGCTCCCGTCGACCGCGACCTCGAGCGTATCGTAATTGGCTTCGGAGGAAATTTGCCACCACCAACTGAAGGTGCCGGGCCCCTGAATCGTAACCGCCATTTGGCTGGCTTCGTTGTCTTCGATGTCTCCGCTTTGCACCGCGTCCACGCCGTCATGCGAGGTGGCCGTTTGGGTAAACCAAGGTTTGGCGCCGAGAACGGTCCAAGGCAGCCCGATCGTGTCGACCCCCTCCTCGACTGGAGAGAAAATCGTCAGCACGATTTCACTGGTGCCAACGCCGAAGGCATTGCTCGCGACCAACCCGACCGGGTAGACGCCTTGCGCCGAGGGAAAACCGGAGATCAGGCCGTTGTTGTTGATCGCGAGTCCGGGGGGCAAGTTGGTTGCAGAAAAACTGGTCGGATTGCCGGTGGCCGAAATTTGCAAGTCGAACGGGACATCCTGAAGGCCGCTTGCGTCTGACGCGCCGGTGATGATCGGCGCGGGCGATTGGGATGCGAGCAACAGTTCGTCGATGAAGCCGGCGTCTTGGCCTCTCGAATCACTGTTGTCTTTCACGTATTCGAATGAAACCGTGTGCATGCCTGCTGGAATGGCAACCGCGCCCGCCTGCCAGTCGACCTCGCCCGAGATCTGACTCACCTGCGTGTTGTCCAACATGGAACGCAAGAAGTCGTATCCCTGTTCCGAACTGACCTTCCACCAGAAGATTAGTTCATCAGGGCCGCTGACCACAATCGACACTTTGGAAGTTTGCAGATGGGTGATCGGGCCACTCTGCGCAGCGTCGACCCCATCGTGGGTGACGCTGGTTTGCAGAAACCAATCGGAACCCGGGAGCAGGGTGAGGTTGTCGTTGTCGATGGCAGTGAGAAGCGAGTCGGACGCGACATCGATGACCACCGTTTGCAGATCCGAACCCGCCGGGTTAGTCGCCACGATCTGAAACGAAAAAGTACCTTCAAACGGCGTCGGCCATTGCACCAAACCGCTGGCACCATCGACCGTCATTCCCGGTAGCGCGTTGGTGATCGCAAAGCTGGTGGGCGTGTTTTGCGCGGTAATCTGATAGGCGAACAAGGTGTTTGCCAACGCGTTGGTCATCAGCGGGCTAGAGATGACAGGCGCGACCGAAAAATCGTCGTTGAGAATCGTGCCGATCGCGACGCCGTCGGAGATGAAGGCGTTCTGCGCGTTTTGCAATCGCAGGGTGAAGGACTCGCTGTTCTCTGAAACCGTATCGCCCGCAATAGCGACCTGCACGTTCTGCTGCGTTTGTCCTGGCAGCAGCACAACCGGGATCGCGGCAAAACCATTGTAGTCGGAGGGCGTGGTTGCGGAACCATCCTGGGTGAACACCTCGAAACTGACCTGCTGGGTGGAAGCCGGGTTGAGGGTGATGCTGAAGCCGAGAACCGTGGTTCCCGAGTCGCCTTCAACGATGCTCGCGTCGGCGACGTTGAGGGTCTCCTGGTTGTTGCGTCCATCAAGCAGGAGGACGCCGCTGTTGGTCGGGTCGAGCCAGTCTCGCAGGCGGGTCCCGGGGGTGCCGCCGCCTTCCCAAGAGGTGAAGAAACGCCCGTACCAGTCCGGTTCATTGTTACCACAAGCAGCAAAGCCGCCGTGAAGCTGGCCGATGATGCGTTTGTTTTCATCGAACAATGGCGAGCCGGAACTGCCGCCTTCGGTGGTGCCGTGATCCCAGTCGGCGACGCGGATGTGCGTGTTGTCGCCGGGCGTGTTGGCGTCTAAGTAACTGGTGATGGTGGTTGGTTGGAGTTCGAAGCTGATACGCTTTTCGGCAACGGCTGGATGATGGATCGCGGTAGCCGTGCCGGCGTTGTTTGTGGACCGGTCCCAGCCGCTGAAGAACAGATTGTGCGAGGGGTCGACGGGGTCGTCGAACTCCACCAGCGTCATGTCGGAGGGTGCGTATCCCGCGCGGAAAAAGGCGCCCGTGTTAAACTGGTTGAGTTGCCCAGAACCGTTCGAACCACTCTGGCTGGAGCCGGGCGTACGGCAGGTCGGGTGTTCGAAGTTCCAATAGAAAACCATGGTGCTCGCGTTGCCGCTGCTGACCTCGCAGTGGTTGGCCGTGAGAAAGTAGGGTTTGTTGTCGCCGGAGGTGTTGGCGACGAGCGCGCCGCTGCAGGTGTCGATGCCGTTGAGGGTGTACGCGCCGACACTACGGATTTGGTCGCGGAAGGGTTCGATGAGTGGACCGATGGTGGCGAGGTCGTTGGCGTCGCAGACCACATCGATATTACAGCTGCCAGAGGTATCGCCGCCGATTTTTCCGTGGTTCAGTTTTTTATCGATAGCGTTGTCGATGGTCTGCCAGCCACGGAAGCCTTGATTGACCGAGGCGAGCTGCAGGTCGAGTCCTTGGCGCGAGGCGGCAGGGAGGGTGACACGCAAGGTCGCCGCGGCGCTGGCGACGACCGGCGTCCACAGTTGGCCATGTTCTTCGTTGTCGCGTTCGGTGAACGCACGCCAGGGTTGCCAGCCTTCGTGGTCGAGCAGGACCAGTTCGCCGCCGGCCGGCATGTGGTAGCGGGCGAAGCCGAAGTTCAGCGAACGCGCGTTCGGCGATTCGAGCGTGAGTTCCCATTGCTCTCGACCGTCTGCCAGACGAGACCAGACACCCGCGTTGCCGGGATGCAGATCGACGGCAACGGCGGTGGCGAACCGGTAGACGCCAGCCGCCTCGCGTTCGAGGGCGTCTTGTTCGGCGACGGCAAAATCGATCGCAGGCAAGGCGAGAATCCGTTCGCCAAGTTGCTCGAACTCGTCGGCACCACGTTGCTTAAGTTGCTGCTGTTGGTCGAGCGATTCGGCGTTCTCGCGGTCCTGCGCTGGCGTGTCCACCGCACCAGCCGCGTGCTGACGCTCTTGGTGTCCCCGGAATAAAAAGAGGAGGCCGAGCCCGAATATCAGGACGCCGGCGATCAGGAGGGAACGCTTCATTTATCTAGTATACCAACGAGAGAGAGGTTGTTTATGTGTCTTGCCTCGTAAGACGGTGCAATCTTACGCGAAATCAACCGAAAGCAACCGAACGACACCGAAATGCGCTGAAGCAAAGGCGATGACGGGCGTAAAAACTGGACGATGACGGGGAGAATCAGGGGCCGTCATCATCGGAAACGGGGCCTGGGTCGTCCTTTTCGTCTGGATCGTCCGTGTCGGGCGGGGTCTTGTCTTCGGTGTTCTCGATTTTATATTCGAGGAACCCGGCGTTGCTCACCGCGTCGATCACATCCAGCATATCGTCTGGTTTGACCGTGAGCCCGCGGCGGACCTTGAGTTCGCGTTCGATGGCGGCGGTTTGCAGGAGGGAGAGTTCGTTTTCGAGCTGCGCGAAGGAGAGCAGTTTCCCGTCGACCCGATACCACACGCCGCGTTCGACTTCGACCACCACCGGACCCGGCGGAGGCAGCGGCTTGGGAACGAGCACGACCGGCTGGTCCGGATTTTTCGGATCGATCTTTTTCGGTCGGCCCTTGTAATTGAACAGCACCATGATGGCGACGAACGCGAAGATCGCGGACACCGCCGAGGCCCACTGTCGTTTGCCCATGGCTTTCTCTGGCGCATTCTGGGCCCGCGCCAAATTGCGGCGGGTCGGCCAGGCGGTGATCACCGCATTGACCAAGGTGGCAAGCGGGATGGCGAAGAACACACCCCAGAACCCCCAGATACCGCCGAACAACAAGATGGCCGCGATGATCGCGATCGGGTGCAAATTGGTCACCTCGGACAGCAGGAGCGGCGCGAGCACATTGCCGTCGAGCAGCTGGATAATACCGTAGGCGAGAATCACCCAGCCGGGATGCACGGGCAGTCCGGGCTGAGTGATGGCGACGATGGCGACGGGGATGAACATCACCGTTGCGCCGACGTAAGGGAGCAGCACCGAGAGTCCGGTGAACAGGGAAAGCACCATCGAATATTGCAGGCCGATAAATCGGAACGTGACATAGCTTACGCTCCAGACGATGACGATCTCGAGAAATTTTCCGCGGATGTAATTCGCGGTTTGCTTGTCCACGTCGGACCATACTTGCTTCGCCAAACTGCGGTCCTGGTCCGCCGGCAGGAACGAGGTAAACCACGCGGTGATCTTCTCCTTGTCCTTGAGAAAATATAAGACCAGCAGCGGCACGATCACCGCATAGATCAGGATGGTGAGAATCTTTTTGGAGGCGGCAGGAACGATGTCGGCGATCGCCTTGGGGGTCGACTGTACGGACTTGCGCAGCCAGTCACCCTCGACCAGATCGGAGACCATGGAGATCTGGTTGGTGTAGGCCGGATATTTATCTGGGATGCGCTCCATCTGGGCAGAAATTTTGGCCGGCCAACGCGGCACGTCGGCCGCCACGTCAGCGATTTCGCGCGAGACGAACGGCAACAACACGAACAGCAGGGTGAGAAAGGCTAGCAGAAACACCCCAAAGACCATGAAAACGGCGAAGATCCGGCGCACCCGCAGGTACTTTACCAGTTTGCCGATTGGCCCCTCCATCAAATAGGCGAGAATGAAGGCCGCAATGACGGGGCCGAGGAATTTTCCTAAAAACAGGACGCCAAACGTTAGCGCCGCAAGGAACAGGACCAAATAGACAACTTGCGGATTCGATAGGTTTTGTTTGAACCACTCGAGAATTTTTTTCATGGATGGATAACGTCGACGCAACGTGTGCAAAGGCTCGCTGCTTGTAAAGTCTTTTGCCGGTAACGGCCGGTAGGGACAGGAGCACCCCGTCGATGAACAAACAGGAATGGACCCATGGAAATAACCAAGATCTTGATCGGACTCGGCTGCGCGCTTTTGTTTTCCGCCTGCACGGCCGGGCCGCGCGGCAGCATGCGCGGTTCACTTGCCAACGTCGCAGCCCACACGCCGGGCAAGGCCGTGCGTTCGGCAGCGTCAAAAGAGGAACGCGTCCGACAATACGCCAAGTACCTCTACCCTGGCCTCACTCTCGGCGACGCCAATCGCCTGCTCGGCTGGCGCGCCGACTTCCGCGCTGGCAACTGGTTCTGGACCGACACCGGCACTTTGCTCGTTCAAACCACCTTAAGCCAAGACATCGACGCCGACCCGCGCATCCTCGAAGTGTTCGATTTCTACCGCAACTTACGCATGCAATGGGACCAAGAAAGCCAGTCGATTATCGTCACGCCGATTCCGACGGTGGGCAGTCCGGAGCAGTAGGCCCTGCGGGCCTGAGTGATCAGTGGTTAGTAATCAGTAATCAGTGATCAGTGGTCGGTCCCTGCGGGCCTGAGTGATCAGTGGTTAGTAATCAGTGATCAGTGGTCGGGCCCTGCGGGCTTCTTGAGTCGTCAGTAGTCGGGAGCCAGTAGCCAAGGTTCAGTGGGGAGGGCGTTTCGAGGCATCAGCAGTGGTCAAAATGAGGACAATCATTCTGGACGTTTTAAGTCTCTTTTTAGTCGGATGCGGAGGGGAGAAAAGTAGCGCCGAACGGACGATCTTTGCCGACTCGGATGAACGCCACAATCAGTTGAATTTGAAGAACTGACCCCATTTTGCCCAGAACCGAAAAACCAATCCCGCCCGCAAGGGCGAGTCCACTGACTACTGGCCCAATTAAGCCCGCAAGGGCTCGACCACTGATTACTGACAACTGATCACTGATCACTCGAGCCCGCAGGGCTCCCGTCATCATCCCCAACCCCGCGGTCCAACTTCCGATCCATGTCATACTTCGGATCATGGTCGGTCGCGACCTTGGTGTCACCATGACGAACCGTGCCTGGCGGGATGGTCGCCACATAGTCTTTCAGGCGTTCGCGAACGTCAGCGAGGGTCGGCGTCGTGCTTAGCACCGAACGCATGGCTCGGCTGCCGGGAAAGCCGGTCGTGTACCACAGCACGTGTTTGCGGAACCGCACCGTGCCGCCATGTCCCGAACCATAGTGCGCTTCATGATAGTCGAGATGGCGCAACAGCACTTCAAACCATTCCTCCACCGTCGGGTGGATATTGTGACCGCCGAGCAACTGGCGAAACACCCAGGGATTGCCGAGCGCGCCCCGGCTGACCATCACGCCATCGCATTCAGCTTCGCGCATCATCGCCGCGCCGGAATCGAAATCCATCACATCGCCGTTGCCGAGTTTCACCACGTGGGGGCGGGTTGGGTCAACGTGGTCGAAGCCGAGCTTTACCCCGGCGCGGTCCACCGGACGGCTGTACGACTCCGAACGGCAGCGGCCGTGGATCGTCAGCATGTCGGCACCGGCGCGGGTGAGGCGTTCGGAAATTTCGTCGACGTTCAAGGTGTTGCGGGTGAAGCCCAGCCGGATCTTGGCGGTCACCGGTCGGTCGGTCGCGTCCTTGCAGGCCTTGACCATATCCTCCGCCTTTTGCGGATCGCAGAGGATGGCAGAGCCCCACCCTTTACCTACCACCTTGCGCACCGGGCAGCCCATATTGAGGTCGATGGTCTCGAAGCCCATTTCGTCGAACAGTTTGGTGGACTCGGCCACCGAGGCCGGATCGGGTCCGGTGACCTGAATGCCGAGGATCTCCTCGGACGCGTGTCGGGCCATCATTTTTAAGGTGCGGTCCGAGCGGCGGTTCACCGCCACCGCCGAGAGCATCTCCACGTACGTGAGTCCGGCGCCGGCTTCTTGGCAGATCCGACGGAACGGCACATCGCTCACGCCAGCGAGTGGTGCGAGCACGGCTCGGTTGGCGAGCGTGAGATTTCCAATTTGTAAGGGTTTATCAAACATGGTAACTAATCGAGCCAGCGCCATTACCGTCACAATCCCTCTTTGTAAATGTCCCAATTTGAATCCATCGAACCCGAGTTGCTTCCACCGGAAGACGACGGCACCCCGACTTCGACTGGCAAGCCGGGGATGAACGAGGCCAAACCGTACCAAAAGCCCGGAGCAAAGAATTCGCGTTCGCCCCAGCCCGAACGCCGCGGGCGCAGTCCGGGTTCGGCCTTGGTCGGTGGCATGTTGCTCGACGCGGCCGACGCCATTATCGTGTGGCCCGCGATGGGCATGATTGTCGGCGCCGCGCTCGGCCTCTACCTGTGCATCGATCTGAAAATTTCGCCCAAGCGCTGGGGGTGGGTGATTGCCGGCGCCGGCATTTACTGTGCCGTGCCGTGGACCAACTTCATTCCGCTCGGCACCATGTTCATGCTTTCCCGCGGCCTGCTGGAAAAATGGGCACACCGTGATTCCGCCCAGTGATTTCACCCAAGAGCCCCCAAATATGAGTCCCACCCGCTTTCCTGTCCACCCTTCTCTCGCGTTCCTCGTCCTGCTCGGCAGTTTGTTGTTCGTGACCGCACCCCTCGCCCAAGAGAAAACGCCACCGAAAAAAGCGGCACCCGCCGTCGAGGCCGAACAGGAGAAGGCGGAAGTACCGCCCGCCCGAACCGAATACAAAGGCCGGAAGATCGCGCAGACCATGCACTGGATGGGCGCGTCTTGGCTGCTGCGCAAGACCCGCGAACGCGAGGAGTCCGCCCAAGAAATGCTGCGTGAACTCCAATTGAAACCCGGCATGACGGTCTGCGACCTTGGGTGCGGCAACGGTTACCATGCGCTGGTCATGGCCAAATCCGTTGAACCAACCGGCAAGGTGATCGGCGTCGACATTCAGCAGGAGATGCTTGATATGCTTCAGGAACGCGCCGCAAAAAAGGGGATCACCAACATCGTCAGCGTTCTCGGCGACTACCACGACCCCAAGTTGAAACCCAATACGGTAGACCTCGTTCTGATTGTCGACGCTTACCACGAGTTCTCCCACCCCGAACTCATGCTCAAAGCATTACACAGGTCGCTAAAGCCGAAAGGCCAGATTGTGTTGGTTGAGTTCCGGGCTGAAGACCGAACGGTGCCGATCAAACCAGAACACAAGATGTCAAAACGCCAGATCAAAAAAGAGCTCGAACCGAACGGATTCCAATTGGTTCGGGAGTACGACAAGCTCCCCTGGCAACATTTGATGTTTTTTGGCAAAGCGTCATCTGAGTGACTCCCATTTTGTGCAAAAAGTTAAGTCTGCGCTCTTTACAACCGGCAGATCTGGGGAAGGTTGTCTAGAATTATAGCACAGAGCAGAAAGCATTGCGTCACTATTGGATCTCCGTGGAACTTCGCGGAATGTCGAAAACGGGCAAATAATGCTTTTAGATGAGAAAGAAATCGTTTTTACAACAACAGGCCTAGCTGAGGAGCACTGTCAGCGCGGCCACAGATCTCAAAATCCAAGAGATTAAACACACCAGAATTTTATAAACTACAGCAATATCAGATCGGACAAATTCATGAATCATAAGTTACTGAACATCCTAATAATGGCGTTTTGCCTGACGCTCGGCCTACCCGCCGCGTTCGGCCAAGCGCCAACCCCCGGAGATCCCGGAACCTGTTTTGTCATCGCTGACGAAGGTAATACGCCGAACGCACCCGGCAACGGCAACGCAACTGCGGACACCTTGTACGTCATCGACCGCCTGACAGGGCTTGCCACACTCATTGGTACCACCGGTACATTTGAGGCCGAGGCCCTGACCTTCGACGTGATCAACCAAGTCCTCTACACCATGGAAGGTGGCACGCTCACCTCCCTCGACTTCGCCAACAGCGGAGCGGCGACCACGATCGGCCCCGCTGGCAGCGGTACCGCTGGTGGAGTCACCGTGTTGTTCGACGATCTGGATGGCCTTGAGTTTGACTATTCAACCTCGCCGCCAACATTATACGCCACCCAGCGTGTCGACTCTCCTGCCGCCGACCTTCTGGTGCAAATCGACCCGGCTACCGGTGCGATTGTCCCGGGTGCGTTTCCCGGCGGTGCGGACTATGTCGCCATCGGAACCACCGCCACTGAGGACAACATCGATGACATTGCCATCGATTGCCAGACCGGCATCATGTACGGCATCCTCAACAACGGCGACAATGGCACCGTCGACCAGCTTGTCACCATCGACAAGGTCACCGGCGCCATCGCCAACGTGGCCGCGACCGGGATCTTCGACATGGAAGGTCTTGCCTTCGGCGGAGACGGAGTGCTGTTCGGGTCCACGGGTAACAACGGTGACGCCCCGACCACTGCCAACTCGACCTACGACCTCGGCACCCCGGGAGAACCCGGGTTTGGCACCGCAGCCAACGGCATCCGCGTGATTGACGACGCCGGCACCGATATCGGCTTCGACTTCGAAGGTCTGGCCTGCTTCATTGAGGAACCTGCACTGCAGATCTCCCTCGGTCTCGTTTCCGGTTCCTCGGAATGCGACTGCAACGCCCAGGCTCAGATCATCATCACCGCTGGCGGCGTCACTCTCAGTGGCATCACGATCGCCAACGACCAACTGCCCGGCTGCGACCAAGTCATCCCGACCCTCCTCCCCGGACAAACCTTCACCATCACCTGCCCGCTTAGCAGCACGATCGTGAACACCACCACCGCTTCTGGTACCGACTGCTACAATCGCACTGCGAATGCCAGCGAGACCGAAACCATCACGCCACTCGGCGACTCCACACCGCCGAGCTTCGTCGGTGTCCCCTCTACGATTGATATTGCCTGCGGCGACCCGCTCCCGACCGATCTGCCGACCTTGGCTGACGACTGCGCCAATCCGGACCAAATTGGTCTGGGCGTCGTCACCACGCTGGTCTGCCCAGACGAGATCACTCGCGTTTGGACTGCAACCGACATCTGCGGCAACACCTCCTCGGCCAGCCAAACCATCATGATCACGGATTATGCTCTCACGCTTTCCGGCGTGCCGGCCAATGCCGAACTCTCCTGTGAAGACCCGATTCCGGGCGCGCAGGTCAGCCTCGCCCAAAACTGCAGCAGCATCGGCCTCGCCACACCGGGCACGACCGTCGAAACGTTGGACGTCGTGATCACCAACACCACGCAATCCAGCGTCTGCTACGCCATCACCGACGAAGGCCTCACCGGCGGGGCCGGTAGTGGTGCCACGATCGATGACGCCTTGTTCCTTATCGACCCGGTCACCGGGATTGCCACCTCGCTTGGCAACACCGGCACCTTGGATGTGGAAGCCATGGCCATTGAGCCAGACAACGGTACAATCTACGCGTTCGATGGCGGCACTCTGGTCATCATCGATCCGGCCAACGTCGGCACCCCGACCACCGTCGGCGCAGCCGGCACGACCGCCAATGGCGCGCTCGGCGTTGCCGTCACGTTCGACGACCTCGACGGTGCGGCATTCGACCAGACCACGACCCCAGCCACTCTCTACGCCACGCAGCGTGAAGCGGGCAACGATCTACTCGTTCAAATTGATCCAGCCACTGGCGCCTTGGTCCCCGGCGCGTTCGGCGGCGATGACTATGTGGTCATCGGCAGCCTCGGCACCTTGGTCAACGTCGATGACATCGCCATCGACCCGAACACCGGCATCCTCTACGGCATCTTCAACGACGCCGACAACACCACCGCCGACGAACTCGCAATTATCGACACGACCACTGGCGCTGTCACCGACGCCGACCCCGCCGACAACATCGGCATTTTCGACGTGGAAGGACTCGACTTTGATTGCGACGGTATCCTCCGCGGTACCACCGGCAACAACGGCGACGCTCCGACGACTGCCAACTCCGCTCTGACTCTCGGCATTCCCGGGCAGGCTGGCTTCGGCGCAGCAGCCAACATCAACCCGGTGGTTGACGCCGGCGGCGCGACGATCGGCTTCGACTTCGAAGCTTTCTCCTGCTTCTGTGAAGTCGTCGAGACGATTGAAACCGTGACGATCACAACCACCAACACGGTGATCCTCGACTTCGTCAACGACCTCAATCTGACACTCGCAGCGACCACCAACGTTTCTGTTGACGGCTGCCAGACCACGATCGAACGGGTTTGGACTGGAACCGACGCTTGCAACAACAGCGCCAGCGCCACACAAACGATCATCATCGTTGACGACGTTCCCCCGACGCTCTCTGGCGTGCCAGCAGACGCCACCGCCGAGTGCGACAACATCCCGGCCGCTCCGACCGTGACCGCCGCTGACACCTGCTCTAATGTCGACATCGACTTGGTCACCACCAACATCCCCGGCCCCATCTGCGCCAATGAATATACCCTCCAGCGCGTCTGGACGGCCACCGATGCTTGCGGAAACACCATTTCTGCAACCCAGAATGTTGCGGTTACCGACAACACTCCGCCGACGATCAACGCGACACCGCAAAGCCTTCCCGGCGACGCAAATTGCGAAGCCATGCTTCCGGCCATTGCCTTCGTTGCAAGCGACAACTGCTCCGAAGCAGCAAACGTCACCGTAACTCAATCGCCTGCGGCCGGCACCCTCGTCAGCGGCATGATCAATGTGACGATTACCGCCGAAGACGAATGCGGTAACACCAACGCAACCGTGGTTGCCGTCGATGTCAGCTGCGCTGCCCCGGCCATCAATCTTGCGAAGACGGTCTATGTCGGTCACGACGGCGGCGTTTCCTGCCCCGGTTCGGAAGTTGTGACTGCCGCCCCCAGCGTTCAGATCACCTACTGCTTCGAAGTGAACAACCCCGGCCCGGTGGCCCTGACCAACGTGGTCGTGAATGATGCCACCATCGCCATGCCCGCCATCACCATCGGCGACATGGCCGTTGGACAGACCATCACCGTGTTCTACGAGACCACCTCCTCCGGTGCCCTTACCAACACCGCCGACGTTACTGGTAGCGGTCCCGACGGCACCCCGGTCGACGATGACGACTCGGCTGAAGTTATCGAGCCAGGTGTCCCCGGCATCATGATCGTCAAAACCGCCGGCACCGCTGCCGACGGTGAGACCTTCACGATCGGTGCCGCAGGCGATGTCCTGTACACCTTCGATGTCACTAATACCGGCGACACCTTCCTCTCAAACATCACGATCACCGACGACGCTGGCACGCCCGGCGACACATCCGATGACGTGACCCTCACCAGCGCCGACTGCGCCGGCCTTGCCGGACCGCTCGCCCCGCTGGGCACCGTTCAGTGCACCCTGACCCTCGCGGTCGCGGATGACACGGTCAACACCGCCAGCACGACGGGTAATCCGACCGATCCAGACGGTAACGACATTCCCGGTGTGCCTGACCCGATCGATGAAGACCCCGCAGATGTTGTTCTCGCGGAACCCGGCATCATGATCGTCAAAACCGCCGGCACCGCTGCCGACGGTGAGACCTTCACAATCGGTGCCGCAGGCGATGTCCTGTACACCTTCGATGTCACTAATACCGGCGACACCTTCCTCTCAAACATCACGATCACCGACGACGCTGGCACGCCCGGCGACACATCCGATGACGTGACCCTCACCAGCGCCGACTGCGCCGACCTTGCCGGACCGCTCGCCCCGCTGGGCACCGTTCAGTGCACCCTGACCCTCATGGTCTCGGAAGACACGGTCAACAACGCCAGCACCACTGGTAATCCGACTGACCCGGACGGCAACGATCTCCCCGGCGTGCCTGATCCGACCGATGCAGATCCCGCCGATGTCGAAGTCGTTCCGGAGCTCGTTTCCATCGGTTCGACGGTCTTCCTCGACCCGAATGACAACGGCGTCCAAGACGCTGGCGAAGCTGGCATTGCCGGCGTGCTCGTCGAAGTTCTCGACGCTGCCGGAAACGTGGTTGGTTCCGACACCACTGACGGCGCTGGCGACTACTTCGTCGACATGCTCGCCGAAGGTACCTACACCGTTCGCATCACCACGCCGCCTGCCGCGGCCCCGACGAGCTCGACTCCGTCCGCCACTGGCGACGACCAGGTTGACGGCGACGACAACGGCGACCAGCCCGGTGGATCCGGAACGGTTGTCACCTCTGGTGCCATCACCCTCACCGCCGACGGCGAGCCCACCGGCGAACCGGGACAAGGCGGCGCACAAGATGCTGCCGACGACGACAACGGTGACATGACCATCGACTTCGGCTTCGTGCCGGAACCGGAACTCGTTTCCATCGGTTCGACGGTCTTCCTCGACCCGAACGACAACGGCGTCCAAGACGCTGGCGAAGCTGGCATTGCCGGCGTGCTCGTCGAAGTTCTCGACGCTGCCGGAAACGTGGTTGGTTCCGACACCACTGACGGCGCTGGCGACTACTTCGTCGACATGCTCGCCGAAGGTACCTACACCGTTCGCATCACCACGCCGCCTGCTGCGGCCCCGACCAGCTCGACTCCGTCCGCCACTGGCGACGACCAAGTTGACGGCGACGACAACGGCGACCAGCCCGGTGGATCCGGAACGGTTGTCACCTCTGGTGCCATCACCCTCACCGCCGACGGCGAGCCCACTGGCGAACCAGAACAAGGTGGCGCACAAGATGCTGCCGACGACAACAACGGCGACATGACCATCGACTTCGGCTTCGTGCCGGAACCGGAGCTCGTTTCCATCGGTTCGACGGTCTTCCTCGACCCGAATGACAACGGCATCCAAGACGCCGGCGAAGCTGGCATTGCCGGCGTGCTCGTCGAAGTTCTCGACGCTGCCGGAACCGTGGTTGGTTCCGACACCACTGACGGCGCTGGCGACTACTTCGTCGACATGCTCGCCGAAGGCACCTACACCGTTCGCATCACCACGCCGCCTGCCGCGGCCCCGACCAGCTCGACTCCGTCCGCCACTGGCGACGACCAGGTTGACGGCGACGACAACGGCGACCAGCCCGGTGGATCCGGAACGGTTGTCACCTCTGGTGCCATCACCCTCACCGCCGATGGCGAGCCCACCGGCGAACCGGAACAAGGCGGTGGCCAAGACGCTGCCGACGACGACAACGGTGACATGACCATCGACTTCGGCTTCGTGCCGGAACCGGAGCTCGTTTCCATCGGTTCGACGGTCTTCCTCGACCCGAATGACAACGGCATCCAAGACGCCGGCGAAGCTGGCATTGCCGGCGTGCTCGTCGAAGTTCTCGACGCTGCCGGAACCGTGGTTGGTTCCGACACCACCGACGCCATGGGCGACTACTTCGTCGACATGCTCGCCGAAGGCACCTACACCGTTCGCATCACCACGCCGCCTGCCGCGGCCCCGACCAGCTCGACCCCGTCCGCCACTGGCGACGACCAAGTTGACGGCGACGACAACGGCGACCAGCCCGGTGGAGCCGGCACCCCGGTCACCTCCGGTGCCATCACCCTCACCGCCGACGGCGAGCCCACCGGCGAACCGGAACAAGGCGGCGCACAAGATGCTGCCGACGACGACAATGGCGACATGACCATCGACTTCGGCTTCGTGCCGGAACCGGAACTCGTTTCCATCGGTTCGACGGTCTTCCTCGACCCGAATGACAACGGCATCCAAGACGTTGGCGAAGCTGGCATTGCCGGCGTGCTCGTCGAAGTTCTCGACGCTGCCGGAACCGTGGTTGGTTCCGACACCACCGACGCCATGGGCGACTACTTCGTCGACATGCTCGCCGAAGGTACCTACACCGTTCGCATCACCACGCCGCCTGCCGCGGCCCCGACCAGCTCGACTCCGTCTGCCACCGGCGACGACCAAGTTGACGGCGACGACAACGGCGACCAGCCAGGCGGAGCCGGCACCCCGGTTACCTCTGTGCCCATCACCCTCACCGCCGATGGCGAGCCTTCGGGCGAACCGGGACAAGGCGGTGCACAAGATGCTGCCGACGACGACAATGGTGACATGACCATCGACTTCGGCTTCGTGCCGCCTGGCGATGTGTCCATCGGTTCGACCGTGTTCCTCGACCCCAATGACAACGGCATCCAAGATGCTGGCGAAATGGGCATTCCTGGCGTGCTCGTCGAAGTCCTCGACGGCAGCGGCGCTGTGGTCGGTTCCGACACCACCGACGGCATGGGCGACTACTTCATCGGCGGCCTAGATGAAGGTGCGTACACTGTGCGCATCACCACCCCGCCTGCCACCGCCCCCACCAGTTCGACCCCGAGCGCCACCGGCGACGACCAAGTCGACGGCGACGACAACGGCGACCAGCCTGGCGGAGCCGGCACCCCGGTGAACTCCGGTGTCATCACCCTCACCGACAACGGCGAGCCCACCGGCGAACCGGAACAAGGCGGTGGCCAAGACGCTGCCGACGACGACAACGGTGACATGACCATCGACTTCGGCTTCGTGCCGGACGTCGCTCCAGAAGAAGTCTCCATCGGTTCGACGGTCTTCCTCGACCCCAACGACAACGGCATCCAGGACGCTGGCGAAGCCGGTATCCCCGGCGTGCTCGTCGAAGTTCTCGACGGCAGCGGCGCTGTGGTCGGTTCCGATACCACGGACAGCATGGGTGACTACTTCATCTCCGGTCTTGACGAAGGTACCTACACGGTGCGCATCACCACGCCTCCGGCCTCTGCCCCGACCAGTTCCACTCCGAGCGCCACGGGCGACGACCAAGTTGACGGTGACGACAACGGCGACCAGCCTGGCGGATCCGGCACCCCCGTGACTTCCGGCATGATCACCCTCACCGCCGACGGCGAGCCCACCGGCGAAACCGAGCAAGGCGGCAACCAAGATGTGGTTGACGACAATAATGGCGACATGACCATCGACTTCGGTTTCGTTCCGCCTCCGCCGGAAGATCCGGTATCGATTGGTTCGACCGTGTTCCTCGACCCCAATGACAACGGCATCCAAGATGCTGGCGAAATGGGTATTCCTGGCGTGCTCGTCGAAGTCCTCGACGGCAGCGGCGCTGTGGTCGGTTCCGACACCACTGACGGTGCTGGCGACTACTTCATCGGCGAACTTGATGAAGGTACCTACACGGTGCGTATCACCACCCCGCCTGCCACTGCTCCGACCAGTTCCACTCCGACCGCCACTGGCGACGACGACGTGGACACCGACGACAACGGCGACCAGCCCGGCGGAGCCGGAACCCCGGTCACCTCCGGCATGATCACCCTCACCGATAATGGCGAACCGACCGGCGAGCCCGGACAAGGTGGCGGTCAGGACAGCGCTGACGACGACAATGGCAACATGACCATCGACTTCGGCTTCGTCCCGCCCCCGCCGGACACGCCGGTTTCCATCGGTTCGACCGTGTTCCTCGACCCCAATGACAACGGCATCCAAGATGCTGGCGAAATGGGTATTCCTGGCGTGCTCGTCGAAGTCCTCGACGGCAGCGGCGCTGTGGTCGGTTCCGACACCACTGACGGTGCTGGCGACTACTTCATCGGCGAACTTGATGAAGGTACCTACACGGTGCGTATCACCACCCCGCCTGCCACTGCTCCGACTAGCTCCACTCCGACCGCCACTGGCGACGACGACGTGGACACCGACGACAACGGCGACCAGCCCGGCGGAGCCGGAACCCCGGTCACCTCCGGCATGATCACCCTCACCAATAATGGCGAACCGACCGGCGAGCCCGGACAAGGTGGCGGTCAGGACAGCGCTGACGACGACAATGGCAACATGACCGTCGACTTCGGCTTCGTCCCGCCCCCGCCAGACAGCACGGTCTCCATCGGTTCGACGGTCTTCCTCGACCCGAACGACAACGGTATGCAAGACGCCGGCGAAGCTGGTATACCCGGCGTGCTCGTCGAAGTTCTCGACGGCAGCGGCGCTGTGGTCGGTTCCGACACCACTGACGCCATGGGTGACTACTTCATCGCCGACCTCGACGAAGGTGACTACACCGTCCGCATCACTACCCCGCCTGCGTCTTCCCCGACCAGCTCCACTACGAGCAACCTCGGCGACGACGACGTGGACAGTGACGACAACGGCGAACAACCTGGTGGCGCTGGCACCCCGATCACCTCGGGAATCATCACCCTCATGGCGGATACCGAACCGACCGGCGAACCCGGCCAAGGTGGAACGCAGGACGTCGCCGACGACAACAACGGCAACATGACCATCGACTTCGGCCTCGTGCCGCTCGGCTCCATCGCCGGTAACGTTGGCGAAGACACCGACGACGACGACGCACCGAACACGCCGATTGCAGGCGTGGTGATCCAGCTCTTCGACGGCGCTGGCACCCTGCTCGACACCACTGTCACCGACAGTGCCGGCAACTACCTGTTCCCGGACCTCCCCGCTGGTGACTACCTCGTGGTTGAAACTCAGCCGGCCGGACTGCTCGACGTGACCGAGGGCGATACCGCGCCCGACGCCACCGACAGCACCATGGCTCCGGACACCGTCCTCGACAACGAACTCCCCGTCACCCTCGCCGCTGGCGAAGATGATGTCGGCAACGACTTCGTCGAAGAACAACCGGCACAGCTCGGCTCCATCGCCGGTAACGTCGGCGAAGACACCGACGACGACGACGCACCGAACACCCCGATTGCGGGCGTGGTCGTGCAGCTCTTCGACACGGCGGGCAACCTGCTCGACACCACCGTCACTGACGGTGCCGGCAACTACCTGTTCCCGGACCTCCCCGCTGGTGACTACCTCGTGGTTGAAACTCAGCCGGCCGGACTGCTCGACGTGACCGAGGGCGATACCGCGCCCGACGCCACCGACAGCACCATGGCTCCGGACACCGTCCTCGACAACGAACTCCCCGTCACCCTCGCCGCTGGCGAAGATGATGTCGGCAACGACTTCGTCGAAGAACAACCGCCGCTGCTCGGCTCCATCGCCGGTAACGTTGGCGAAGACACCGACGACGACGACGCCCCGAACACCCCGATTGGCGGAGTCACGGTCCAACTCTTCGACGGCGCTGGCAACCTGCTCGACACCACCGTCACCGACGGTGCCGGCAACTACCTGTTCCCGAATCTCCCCGCTGGTGACTACCTCGTGGTGGAAACTCAACCGGCCGGACTGCTCGACGTGACCGAGGGCGACACCGCCCCCGACGCCACCGACAGCACCATGGCTCCGGACACGGTCCTCGACAACCAGCTTGCCGTCACCCTCGCCGCTGGCGAAGATGACCTCGGCAATGACTTCGTCGAAGAGCAACCCCCGCTCGGTTCCATCGCCGGTAACGTTGGCGAAGACACCGACGACGACGACGCGCCGAACACCCCGATTGCGGGTGTGGTCGTGCAACTCTTCGACACGGCCGGCAACCTGCTCGACACCACCGTCACCGACGGCGACGGCAACTACCTGTTCCCGGATCTCCCCGCTGGAGACTACCTCGTGGTGGAAACTCAGCCGGCCGGACTGCTCGACGTGACTGAGGGCGACACCGCCCCCGACGCCACCGACAGCACCATGGCCCCGGACACGGTTCTCGACAACCAGCTTGCCGTCACCCTCGCCGCTGGCGAAGATGATCTTGGCAACGACTTCGTCGAAGAGCAACCGCCGCTCGGCTCCATCGCCGGTAACGTTGGCGAAGACACCGACGACGACGACGCGCCGAACACCCCGATTGCGGGTGTGGTCGTGCAACTCTTCGACACCGCGGGCAACCTGCTCGACACCACCGTCACCGACGGCGACGGCAACTACCTGTTCCCGAACCTTCCCGCTGGTAACTACCTAGTCATCGAGACCCAACCGGCCGGACTGCTCGACGTGACCGAGGGCGACACCGCCCCCGACGCCACCGACAGCACCACCGCCCCGGACACGGTCCTCGACAACCAGCTCGCGGTCACCATCGCCGCTGGCGAAGATGATGTCGGCAACGACTTCGTTGAAGAGCAACCGGTTGTTCTCGGATCCATCGCTGGTAGTGTCGGCGAAGACACCGACAACGACGACGCGCCGAACACCCCGATCGCCGGAGTGACGGTCCAGTTGTTCGATACCGCTGGTAACCTCATCGCCACCACCACGACTGACAGTGCCGGTAACTACGTGTTCCCGAACCTTCCCGCTGGTAACTACCTAGTCATCGAGACCCAACCGGCCGGATTGCTCGACGTGACCGAGGGCGACACCGCCCCCGACGCCACCGACAGCACCACCGCCCCGGACACGGTTCTCGACAACCAGCTCGCGGTCACCATCGCCGCTGGCGAAGACGACATCGGTAACGACTTCGTTGAAGAACAGCCGCCGACGGTTGGCATTGGTTCGACCATCTTCCTTGATGGTAACGACAACGGTATCCAAGATGCTGATGAAATGGGTATCCCCGGTGTTCAGATCGAAGTGCTCAACAGTGTTGGTGCTGTAGCAGGAACCGCTGTCAGCGATGCTAGCGGCAACTGGTTCATCGCTGGCCTCGCGGAAGGCACCTACACGGTTCGTATTCCGACCCCGCCGGCCGTTGCTCCGACCAGCTCGACCCCGAGCAACCTCGGCGACGACCAGACCGACGGCGACGACAACGGTGAACAACCTGGTGGATCGGGTGCCCCGATCAACTCCGGTCCGATCACCCTCACCGCCGGCGCCGAGCCGGTTGGTGAACCTGGCCCCGGTGGCAACCAAGATGCCTCCAACGACACCAGTGGCGACTTGACCATCGACTTCGGCCTTGTGCCGCCGCGCGCCCAGATCGGTGACACCGTGTTCATGGACTTCAACAACAACGGAGTCCCCGACGAGATGCTCGAAACCTTCGGTCTCGCCGGCGTTACCGTCGACCTGTACCTCGTGAACCCCGCCGACGGAACCGAGACCTTGGTTGATACGCAAGAAACCGGTCCGAACGGCTTCTACAACTTCACGGACTTGCCGGCTGGCACCTACCGCACCGAAGTAGACCGCAACGACATCCTGCCCACGTTGGTCATCGACACCACGCCGCTCACCTACACCGTGACCGTCGTCGGCGGAGACATCATCACCGACAACGACTTCGGTTTCATTGACGTTCCGAGCGCCATCGAACTCGAAACCTTCACTGCTGAAGTGACCGAGTCCGGCGTGACGATCTCGTGGAGCACTGCTTGGGAGCAAGACTCCCTCGGGTTCTTCCTCTACCGCGTCGCAGCCGACGGCAGCGTCACCCGCGTCAATGAGGGCCTCGTGCTCGCACTGGGCGGCGGCACCGAATACAGCATCGAAGAAGTGGGCGCCACCGGCGGCCGCTACATCCTTGAAGAAATCGAGACCGATCTCAACCGCACCATTCAGTCCGACATCGCTGTCGCGACCGTGGACGGCGCGCCGGTTGGTGTCCCGACCCTCTCGGTGCAAGCCGAAGGCGGCGTGGCCAGCTTCGCCACCGAAGCAGCCTACAAGTCCTACCTTGTCTCCGGACTCGACGGCAACCCGCAGATTCTCGACGTGACCAACGCCGACAATCCGCGTGAGTTGAGCGGCGAGATCCTCGGCGAAGGTTCCGCAGCCTACTTCAGCGCACCCGAGGGTCTTGAGATCCAAGTCGGACCGCGCCAGTACAACCAAGCGGAATAAACCCCGCCCACGGGATAAACCCCGAACCAAAGGAAGCCCCCGCAAGGGGGCTTTTTTTGTGCCCACGCTTTACGACCAGCCCCGCGTGTTCTAACTGCGAGGCGTGTATAAACTGCTCCGTCCCCTTCTCTTTCAGTGCGCCCCAGAAACCGCCCACCATCTCACCATGGCCGGACTCGCCACCGCGACTCCGATCTTGTTCCGACGCCAGTTCGACAAACCGGTCAATCTCATGGGGCTCACCTTCCCGAACCCCGTCGGTCTCGCCGCCGGCATGGACAAAAACGCCACCTGCATCACCGGCTTCGGCAAACTGGGCTTCGGTTTCATTGAAGTCGGCACCGTCACGCCGCGTGCCCAATCCGGAAACCCCAAGCCGCGATTGTTCCGGTTGCCTGAAGTCGGCGGCATCATCAACCGCATGGGATTCAACAACCACGGCGTCGAAGCCATGGTCGACCGGCTGAAAAAACGAAACTACGACGGCGTTCTCGGCGTGAACATCGGCCGCAATAAAACCACCCCGAACGAACAGGCGGTCGAAGACTACCGCACGACCCTCGAAGCCGTCTATCCGCACGCCGACTATATCACCATCAACATCTCCTCGCCCAACACACCCGGCCTGCGCGCGTTGCAAGGCAAAGACGAACTCGAGAAGCTCCTCCGCGCCATGGCCGAAGCCCGCACAGAACAGGCGGAACGCCACCAGACCCGCGTTCCGCTCGCCGTCAAGATCGCCCCCGACCTCCCCGACGACGCCGTTCGCGAAGCCGCCGACCTAATCGCGAACCAAGGCATGGACGCGATCATCGCCACCAACACCACCATCGACCGCAGCGCCGTCAGCGGACTCGCCCACGCCAAGGAAACCGGCGGTCTCAGCGGCACGCCGGTACGAAAACGCTCAACCGAAGTCGTCCACCTCGTCCGAGAAACCCTCGGCCCCGACTTTCCCCTGATCGGGGTCGGCGGCATCTCGAGCGCGACCGATGCCTTAGAAAAACGCCAGGCGGGAGCGGATCTCGTCCAAGTCTACAGCGGCCTCATCTACCGCGGTCCCGCCCTCGTCCGCGAAATCGCCGAAGCCTGGTAACCAAAAATCTGGAGGGCAACGCCCTCTAGGCATCCCGACGTTGAAGGACCGTGTGGTCCAAGCGCGGTGCTGCTGATCCATGTGTTCCATCGCAAGGCCCCCGCGATCTGGGCGAACGCGCGGCTGGCCCGCTACGCCGACGACGTTGTCGTGCTGGCGGATCACCAAAGTGAGGTCCTGAAAGAATGGCTCGAATCCCGACTGGAAGACAGGCTTGGCCTCACGGTCAATCGTTCAAAGACGAGTGTGGTGGAAGTGGGGCAAGGCGAGGCGCTCGACTTCCTCGGCTACACGTTTCGGTATGATCGAGACACCACGTTGAGATAGGTCCGGTCCCTGCCGTGCCCGTCGAAGATAGAGGAGGACGAGATATTTCATGGGCCGAACGCACCGCGAAGGCGGCGCGTTACAAAAGGGCAAAATGTACCTTGGCGGCTGCGACAACGGGGAGCTTGCCTCGCTAAACTCAGAGCGAACCCGGTTCCGTTTGAGTCGAAGCGCTCGAAAGGTGCCGGTGTATTGTCCTGAACGCCCGCCGCCCACGCTTTTGATACATCGCCACCGCCTCGCTATCGAGGGTGGCACGCCACTTCTTTTTCCGGCTGATGAGATGCAGTTCGCCGCCGACTGCAAGAAGGAGGAAGGTCTTGGACTGATCGATCTGAACCTGAGCCCCGCTCAAGTCACCGGTGAGCCAGCGACGAAAATATTCTTGAGCTTCCCGGTGCTGTTCCCGTTCGCGGTCTGTGTACTTCCAGCACGCGATCGCCTCCAACCACTTGAATTTGACCACAGAGAAAATTTGTTCGTAGAGATCAGGGATCACATGGAAATCTATCATCCTCATTAGAATAGAGTCTACGACAATCCGAGCCGGAATCCCGCCGGCTGCTTTCTACTCTACTGGTCAGCCGTGCTTAAACGGCGTAAAAGACATTCCGGGGTGATCCTGGTGGCACCTGGATCCTTCGCGCTGCTTTTGGCTGCGTGGGCAACGGCGGGAACTGGCTCGCCAGAATCGCCGTTTTCACGACCGCGCCACCGGGGTGATTTTCAGTTTCACCGTTTCACCGTCGCGCTGTACTTCAACCGCCACTTCCTTGTCCGGTTTCAACGTACGCAAAATCTTGAACAAGTCCTCGGTGTTGTTCACCGGCTTGCCGGCGAGTCCGGTGATCACATCGCCGATTTTGATCCCGGCTTGCTCGGCTGGGAAACCATCGCTGACGCTTTTGATCAGCACTCCAGGATCTTCCGCGTCTTCTGGAACGAGGCCGACCAGCACCTTCGGCGGGGCCGGGCGTTTCGGCGGTTCTTTGAACGCCAGCGGGGCCTTCTGGTTGGCGAGGGCGACCGTCACATCTGCGAGGTAGTTAGCAATGAGGGCGATGCCGGGCACGTTGAGTTTGTCGAGGGTATCCGCCGGGGTGTGGTAGTCATCATGCATGCCGGTGTAGCCGAACAAGGAGGGCACGCCGTTGCGCGAAAAGGGTAGGGAGTCGCCGGCCGGGGAACGATTGACGCGTTTGACCGTCAGTCCCTCGGGCGGCGAAACGGTGTCGAGCAGGGCGTTCCAGTCGTCGCTGGTGCTGAGTCCGGTGAGCGTGAAGGTGCCGTTCTTCAAGCGGCCCATCATGTCGAGGTTGATGCAACCGTGGAGTTCCGCGAGCTGCTCGGATGTCTTTAGGTCGTTGACGTAAAAGCGCGAACCCCACAAGCCGAGCTCTTCGCCGGAGAAGGCGATGAAAACGATGTCGCGTTCGAGCGTGATGGTACCGGCCGCCTTGCGCGCCGCGAGCACCTGCGCCACTTCGAACAAGGCCGCGGTACCTGAACCATTGTCGTCCGCGCCCGGATGTAACTGATTTTTCTGACGACCTTTGGCACGCGAGCCGCCTTGCTTGCCGAAACCGAGGTGGTCGATGTGGGCGCAGAACACGATGGCTGGCCCGGCTGGTTTATCGCCAGCGGGCAGAACGCCGATCACGTTGCGCCCGTTGGATTGGTTTTCACGCACCTCGAACGAGGCCGCGAACGAGGCGTCGAGTTCGAACCCAGCGATCTCCTCCGCCGCGTCGAAGGCGGTGTAGAGTTCGGCCAGATCGCGTTCGCCGAGCAACTGGTCCGCGACCTGATTGCGGATCGAAACCGCGGGTAGAATCCGCTCGTTTTGGCCGACACTGGTGAACTGGGTGAGTTCGCCGGGGATCGTTTTGTTGTCGGCCTTCACGAAAATCACGCCGACCGCGCCGCGCTGTTTCGCCCCGTAGGCTTTGCCGATTAGCGACTGCTGTTCGGTGAAGGGTTTGTCCTTTTTGTCGACCGGGCGGCCGCGCAGGACCATGACCCACTTGCCCTTTACATCGAGATCCTCGCCGTCGGCATCTTGGTAATTGTTGTAGTCTTCGCCGGCGTTGATGCCGAAGCCCGCGAACACGATCGGCGCGTTGGCGATGTCGCCGTTCGGGCTGAAGGTCAGGGGGGCGTAGGTGCCTCGGCTGCGTAGGTCTTCGAGCACCCCGCCGCCCCAGTCGATGGTCGCCGTGTTGCCTTCGTCCGGGACCTCGAACCCGGCGGTATACGGGAACGCTTGAAACCAGGTGTTCGAGTCGCCACCCGGAACCAGTCCGAACGCGTCGAAGCAAGTAGCGGCATAAGCGCCCGCCATGTAGCCGCCTTTGAGGCCGGTGTTGCGACCTTCAAAGTCCTCGGAGGTGAGAATCTCGAGATGGCGCATCACATCATCGGCCAAAACCTCCGACTCGCTCGCCTTTACGGCGCTCGTGGCCTTGTCAGAGCCGGCCTGTTGCGCGGCTTTAAAGGCTTGTGAGAAGGCGGCAGGGGCGAACGAAAGAACAAGGCCTGCGAGAAGGACGATCAAAGGGGTTCTCATGGCGGGGAGGCCTATCGGATTCCATGGTAAAGATGAAGGCCGAAAACGGCGATCTACCAAACTTGGCATAAAATAATTCCTTGGCATTCCAGCCATCCGGTTCCATCTTGGCGTTCCTAAATAAGAACCGATGAGCAGCACAAAAAACATTCCCGTTACGATCAAAGGCTTGGTCCCCACGCCTTCTGGCAGCGGTGTGTTCCTCACCAACGGTGAAAAAGTGATTGCGATTTTTGTCGATCCGAACGTCGCCGCCGCGATCACCATGTTTCTCCAGAAACTGAAAAAGCCTCGACCACTCACCCACGATCTCATCGGCAATATGTTTTCCGGACTCGGCATCAAGGCCCAGAAGGTCATCGTCAACGACCTGAAAGAGGACACCTTCTACGCGCGCCTCCACCTGATCCAAGAAAGCGAACTCGGCACCAACATCGTCGAAATCGATTCGCGGCCGAGCGACGCCATTGCAATCTCGCTGCAACAAGGTTGTCCGATCTACGTGAGCCCCTCGGTTTGGAACCGGGCCGAGGACATGAGCTGGGCGCTCGACCAAGCGAAAGAATCGGCCAAGGGCACGGACTCCGACACGGGGCCGTCCGACACCGAATCCGCCATCGACGAGTTTCTAAAGAGTTTCGAGAATATGTCGTTCGACAAAGAAGACGACGAAGATGAGGACGACCCCGACTCTGACCTGCCGTTCTAAGCCTGACCTGCCGTTCTAAGCCTGACCTGCCGTTCTAAGTCTGACCCGTCTCACCATTGCTCGCCACTCCATCTCGCTCTCTTCCGCTTTGAACCCGTCGTCAATCCACACCGCCGAACTCATCTGCACCGGCGACGAGTTGCTCAACGGTGCCACCCTCAACACCCACAGCCGAACGCTCGGCGAAGCCTTAAAGCGCCGTGGCGTGGTGCTTGTGCGCGAAGCCTCCTTGCGCGATGACCAAGCCGCGATCGCGGCAGCGATCCGCGCCGCGCTGGCACGGGTGGACGTGGTGTTCGTGACCGGCGGCTTGGGTCCGACCCGCGACGACATCGCCCGCGAAGCGGTCGCCGAGGCGCTCGGTTGCGGACTCGAGATCGACAAGGTGTTCGAGCGCGCGATCCGCATGCGCTACAAGGCCGCCGGTCGCACATGGACACCCGACCGCGCGCGCCAGGCCTTGCGGGTCGAAGGTGGCACCTTGCTCAAAAACCCGGTGGGTTCGGCCCCGGCGCATCGGATTGCGGTAACCGTCGCTGCAGACGACGTCGCTGCAGACGACGCGGCTACCGACGAAGCCGCCGCAGAGAAACTCCTGTTTGTGTTGCCCGGACCGCCGCGCGAGTTCGTGGCGTGTTTGCAGAGCGAGATCCTCCCCGAGATCGCCGAACGCAGCGCCGGGCGGCGGGTCGAACGCAGCTGCATGGTCGCCGGCATGGGCGAGTCCGAAGTGGAGCGCATTCTTGCCGGTCATGAATTTCCAGCCGGCGTCGAACTCGGCTTTCGCGCCAATCCGATGGGCCTCGAACTCCGTCTCGTCGCGTCCGAAGAGGGCCCCGAACTCGATACGGCGAGCGCGCAGCTCCGCGATCTGCTCGGCGCGCACATCTACAGCGACCAACGCATGTACTTGCCCGAGTTCGTCACCCGAACCCTGCTCGAACGCGGTCTCACCGCCTGCACCGCCGAAAGCTGCACCGCCGGCTGGCTGGGCAAATATCTCACCGACCTTCCCGGCAGTTCCAGTGCCTTCGTCGGCGGCGTGATCGCCTATTCAAACGAGATCAAAGAACGCCTGCTCGACGTGCCGCGCGACCTGCTGATCGCCCACGGTGCGGTCAGCGAACCCGTCGCTAAAGCCATGGCCGCCGGCGCCCGCGCCCGACTCGGCGCCGACTACGCCCTGAGCATCACCGGCATCGCCGGACCGGGCGGCGGCACCGAGACCAAGCCGGTTGGTTTGGTCTTTGTCGGCCTGGCCGGACCCGAAGGCGCGCGCGCGTTCGAGCATCGGCTCAGCGGCGACCGCGAACAAATCCGCATGTTCGCCGCGATGCGGGCCTTGAACGCCTTGCGCGTTACCTTGGGTTAGGCGGGCTTCGCCCGTAAGCATCTGGTAGTTCGTCGTTGGTAGTTAGTGGATCGTCCTTGGGGATTTCTTCACGTTTCGGATAATGATAGGCAAGACTATCTATCTAACGAATTTTAATAAACTCCTGAATTTCAGCTTCATACTTTTTGATGCAAAATTCTAATGATTTTATTTTATGATCGTACATCGGTTCATCATCGAGATCGTCATTCTCGTAGCGTATATCTTCCCAGGAGATAGAAGCTTCATTGCGGGTGATGATGCAGGAAATAACGCCGCAATAATCACAGCCACAATGGCATCTATATAATACGAAACGACCACTGTCGAATTGGTTCATGGGCTGGACATTTCCAAATAATTCGGAGACAGCTTGCATTAGACCTTCCTCGGTATTTTCAAAGCAAGTTTGGCCGAACCAGGGTCGCGCTGCTTCAAACGAAAATGAATCGCCAAGGCCTACTCCGTCAATGATGAATTCAGCTTGACTATGAGGCCTTTCGCAAAGCTTGCCATCAATCTCATATGTATATTTTCTATTTTCAATCTTTAGTATATTCATTCCCGTTATACTTTATTTTTGCGAAGTTGATGGCCCGAGTTTTAAAATGATTCGTATCGTATGGCAAAAGTTTGCCATAGAGTGGCAAGGGTTCGCCATAAGGTGGCAAGGTTCTGCCATACTATGGCAAGATCCTGCCATATGCCCGAACGCGTTTTGTGGCGCGCGCCGGCGGCGTTGTAGCATGGAATTTTATTCCGTGTTGGTGGCTTGGATTTTCAATCCGAGAGGATGCGGGAATGCCAGTTGGTTCGATCAAAAAAATGTCTTCGTTTCGACCGGACCCGTGGGGTGGATTTTCAATCCGCAGTCGCTGCGATCAGCCCGCAGCCATGGGTGGCGGCGGCGGACGTGTCGCACTGGCATCGACAACATCCGAACCGGCGTTTGCCGCCGCGCGTTTGCGGCGGAACATGATCGCACCGATCACACAAGCGGCGGCGCCGAGCAGCAACACGGCCGAAAGAATGGGGCGGAAGGCGGACCAGAACGTCGCGATGGCGACCAAACTCAGGCAGGCGGCGATCAGGAAGCTGACGACGCCGGTGATGCTGCTCATAATGCGTCCGCCGAAGGGCAGGATACTGGCGAGAGCGGCGAGCGGTTTGGTGATCAACATCAGGCCGAACCACATCAGCATGAAGCCGGCTCCGCGCAGCAACCAGCGCGTGATGAAGGCGGCTTCACGTTGTTTATCAATGACCATCTCTTTGCTGAGCAGACCCATGTAGAGGAGTTCTTTGGTCTTGCCGATTTGGGTTTTGTAGGCGGTGAAGCTATTGTTCTGCTGCTGGGCCATAACAGTGACATCCTGCGGCGTGCGCACGATGGAAAAGGAAATTTTCTCGTCGCCGATCTGCGGGGCGCTGGGCTCACCGGTGTAATAGATGCCGTCTTGGATCGCGCCTTTCCCTTCGAACGAGTCCGGAAGCGTTTCGAGCGAATACGCGGTCGCGCCGCTAATTTCGTCAATCAGATTATTGTTCAATTTAAACGCGCCGTAGTCGACCTTGCTGGCTTGGTCCCTGCCGTCGACAGGCAGGGTCTTGCGACTGCCATCGTTGGCTGTTTTCTTGCTGACTTCATTGAACCCGGACGAGGGCTCCACCTTGTCACGCCATTCCTCTGTGTAGCTGTAGGTGACCCTGTCGTCCTTCTTGGATTTCTTTTCGACGAGTTGGTAAATGGACGAGTCCCAGCTCAGCCGGATGGCGTTTTCCTCGATGCCGAAGCGCTTGTTTGTCACCATCTCGGCGGTCTTGGCCGACCCTTTCATATGGACCAGTTTACCGTCATTGGCCTCGTTAACCGTGTCGGTCGGCACGTCGGGAATGGCGACTTCCTCAATCTCGTTGATCGCTTTGGTGTCGTGGATCGCGTTGCGTTCGTTGAAGCCGTGCACGAAGAATGAACCGACAAACATCAGGATCCCCGTGATGACGCCGGCAAAGGCGTTCTTGATTCGTTTTCCGTATCCGATGTGTTCTGTGACAGCCATGCTGTGTTCCTCCTTGAATGATTGTGAGCTTGATCCGAGTTAATGGTTGAAACCCTGTTCGGGTCAACCGAACAATTGGTTTAGAGTTGTTTAAGATGAACAAACCCAAACACAAAGGTTGCTGCGCGCCGGTCCGGGAAAACACGGCGACCGATGACCGTCCCGCGCGTCCGTTCGAACGTGTGGTCGCTGGCGGTACCGAGGGTATGGTCCGGCTTGATGGCGGGTCGTTTCTGATGGGCACCGAAAGCGACGAAGGATTTCGGGAGGATGGTGAGGGGCCGATTCGCGCGGTCGAACTGGCGCCGTTTTGGGTGGATGAAACCGCGGTGACCAATGAGCAGTTTGCCGCGTTCGTGAAGGCGACCGGCTACGTCACCGAGGCGGAACAGTTTGGTTGGTCGTTCGTGTTTCACAATCAGATCCCGCCGCCGAAAAAGAACAAGCGCGGCAAACCTCCGCTGCCACCGCCGATGGAAACGGTAGCCAGGCTCGAGTGGTGGGTGCGCGTGGACGGCGCGTTTTGGCGTCGGCCGGCGGGGCCGGGTTCGAGTTTGAACAAGCGCGCTGACTGGCCGGTGTTACACGTGAGCTGGGCGGACGCGTTCGCGTTCTGCGATTGGGCGGGCAAGCGCTTGCCGACCGAAGCGGAATGGGAGTTCGCGGCGCGTGGCGGACTCGAGCAAAAAATCTATCCATGGGGCGATGACCTGACTCCGTTCGGCAAGCATCGCTGCAACATCTGGCAGGGACGTTTCCCGGACAAGGACACCGGCGCGGACGGCTTCAAAGGGCCGGCTCCGGTGCGCAGTTTTCGCCCGAACGGCTACGGTCTGTTCGAGGTGGTCGGCAACGCCTGGGAGTGGTGCCACGATTGGTTTAGTCCGACATGGCATGTGGACAACGAAACGATCGCTGCCGACAATCCTGTGGGTCCGACCGAAGCGACCGAACGCAAGAGCATCCGCGGCGGCAGCTATCTCTGCCATGAGTCCTATTGCAACCGCTACCGCGTTGCCGCCCGGACCGGGAACAGTCCCGACAGTTCGACCGGCAACATCACCTTTCGCTGCGTTCGGGATTGTTGAGCCGGGAACCGTCTCAGGTGGCACCGTCTCTCTGAGCGGTGTCGGGCCGCTTCTCTCCAGAGAGGCCGGCTGGCTGGTTCTGGAGAACCAGCCCCGACACCCCTTTGGAAAGGGGTGCCACCCGCGCACAGATAACCCCGGACAATCCATGAATGAAGCTTCAAGCCGACAACAGGTTTTTGATCTAGAAAATTTAGAAACAGAAAATTGACGCTGCACTAGGCGGTGGCCGCAGAAATTCATGGTGCTGTTTTCCGGTTGGCTTTTGGCGTTTCACGCCTAAAACTCGGCGCATGATAAAGGCTGCGATTCAGAACTTGGCGAAAGAGATCCTCCCCACCCGCGACGAGGCCTACGCGGTGCTCACGCAAATCATGAATGGGGAGGCGACCGACGCGCAGATCTCGGCGTACATCACCGCGCTCCGCTTTGTCGGCGAGACGCCGGACGTGATCGCGGGTTCGGCGGTGGCCATGCGCGAGGCGGCCACCCGGGTTGCGACCAAGCAGGAACGTCTCGTCGATACCTGCGGCACCGGCGGTGATGGGGCTAACACTTTTAATATTTCCACCACCTCCGCGATCGTGGCCGCAGGAGCGGGTGTGCCGGTGGCGAAGCACGGCAACCGTTCGGTCTCGAGTAAGTCCGGCAGCGCGGACGTGCTAGCGGCACTCGGCGTCGACATCGGCGTCGGCCCGGAAGTCATGACCAAGTGCCTCGACGACATCGGCATCGCCTTTCTGTTCGCCCCGAGTCTGCATCCCGCAATGAAGCATGCCATCGGGCCGCGTCGCGAAATTGGTATTCGCACTATTTTCAATATTCTCGGTCCGCTGACCAATCCGGCCGGCGCCCGCCGCGGTGTGCTCGGCGTCTACAACGACAAGCTGGTCGAAACCTTGGCGCAGGCGCTCGCCTCAATGGGCGTCGACCGCTATTTTGTCGTTCACGGCATGGACGGCTTGGATGAGATCACCTTGACCGCGCCGACCCAGATTGCGGAAGTCACCGCCGACGGCGTGTGGATGCGCGAAGTCGCGCCGAAAGATTTTGGCATGACCATGTGCGAACCCGAGGCGCTCACCGGCGGCGAACCCGAGGACAACGCCAAGATTGTCCGCGCTATTCTCTCCGGTGAGGAACAAGGGCCACGCAGCGAGATCACCTTGCTCAACGCTGCGGCCGCGATTGCTGCCGGTGGCTTGGTGAACGATCTCGAAGACGGCGTGGATCTGGCAAAGCAGTCGATTGATTCTGGTGCTGCGTTGGCCAAGTTGGATGCGTTGGTTTCTGGCACGAGTAGCCCTGCGGGCTGAGTGATCAGGAATCAGTGATGAGTGATCAGTAATCAGGTTTTCGGGCCCTGCGGGCGGCTTAGGTATCGCCCTTCGGGCTGAGTGATTAGTAATCAGTGATCAGTAATCAGTTTTTCGGGCCCTGCGGGCGGCTTGGTGGGTATCGCCCTGCGGGCTGAGTGATCAGTAACCAGTTCTTCGGGCCCTGCGGGCGGTTTAGTGGGTATCGCCCTGCGGGCTGAGTGATCAACCAGGTTGGCTACCTTTTGGGGTAACCGAACACCGTCATTTTCGAGGGATGGAATTGCACTCTCGCAAATGCCGGCTGGAAGCACGGCGTACCGACACCCGCTAGAAGCGTGCGCTACCTGCCCGCGGGGTTTATCTAGAAGCGTGCACAACCTACGCGATGCCCGCAGGGTTTATCTAGAAGCGTGAGCTACCTACGCGACGCCTGCGGGGTTTATCTAGAAGCGTGCGCTACCTACGCGCCGCCCGCAGGGCGAACCGACTGATTACTGATCACTGATTACTGATTACTGAAGATTAAGCCCGCAGGGCTTAATCTTCATCGAGGATCACGCGCAACTTGCGCAGCGCCTCGTCTTGGATCTGTTTGATGCGCGCACGGGTGAGGTCGAGGCGTTGGCCGGTTTCTTCGAGGGTGCGTCCTTCGATGAAGCGCAGTTGGAGAATCAGGGCGGAGCGTTCGGGAAGTTGTTTCATCGCATCGCGCATCTCGGAATGTTGCAAGGAGTTGAACGCGGCGTTGGCGCCCTTCTTGTCCTCGATCATCTCGTGCATGTTGGTGGTCGAATCGCCGACGAGGGCGTCGAGTGAAATCGGGGCGCCGGGCATGCGTTCCCATTGGCGCATCATGGGCGCGAGCTTGATCACGCGTTCGAGTTTCATGCCGCACATCTTGGCGAGGATCTCGGGCGGCGGGTCTTCGCCGCGCTGTTCCTTCCAGCGGTCCTTCATTTCCTTCATCCGCTTCATTTCTTCGGTCGGACGCAGGTTGAGCGCCCCCGAACGAATATGGTCGCGGAAGTAATTGCGCATCCGGTTTTGTACCGAAATTTGCGCGTAGGAGTAAAACGGCGTGCCGCGGGTGAAGTCAAACTTGCGGATGGCGTTGGTCAGCGCCTTGGCGCCCTCTTGTAGAAAGTCGGCCACCCAGACTTCGCCGATCCAGTAGAAGGGTTTGACGCAGGCGGCGATCAAGCGCCGGTTGGCGATGAACAGTTCCTCTTCGGCCTCGTCCATGCGCGACATCAGACCACGGGCCTGAACCAGCGTTTTTTTCTGCGCCGCTGGCGTCTTCGGCGGGTTCGCGGCGAGTTGGTCGAGCTGGTGGATGCACCAATGGATTTCCAGAAACAGGGCCGTGGTTTTTTCTTTGCCGAGCAGCTCGACCACGCCGCGTTCCGCGAGGAAACGCTGGACCGAGCCGGTGCGGTTGAGATTAGTATAGGTACGTTCTTGGCGAACGCGGTCCGGGGTAAACTCACCAACTAGATAGTCCTCGACCTCCAAACGACGGAAGGGAATTCCTTCCGCGTAGCCTGTTAGCTCAGCGATAAATTTTTCGGACTGGGTGACCAAAGTTGTTACGTACTAGCGTTTGACTCTCTTGGCAGAATTGCCTGAGGCCTTGTTATGAACCATACCCACGAAGGTCCAAAGTGGAAACTGTCTTTTCGGTGATTTCCTGTAGGACCGGCAGGTGTTCGGTGTTTTCGAGGGCGCGCGACAGTTGGCGCAGCGCTGCAGGAATGTGCCGGAGGAAGCGCCGCGTCGCCGAACGCGCACCAAGGCGACCGTAGGCCCCGAGCGCCTGAATCAAGCGCTGAGCCGTGGCTTCGGGGAAACGGCGGCGCATTGCGGGCCGTTGGTGTTCGTCCCATGCCATGAGATAGCGCTCTAGCAGATGCTCCTGCATCGTGGGTTCGAGATCCATGTAGGGGTCGCCGATCAGCGAACCGAGATCGTAGAGCGCTGGGCCGAGGCGCATGCCTTGAAAGTCGATTAGATGCGCGATTCCGCGATGGAACAGGATGTTAGTCGATTGCAAGTCGCGATGGAGTAGCACCCGCGGATTGCCAGCGGAGGGGCGGGCGAGGCGGCGGCCGAGTTTGCCGAGTTCGGCGCGGAGGGCGCTGAGCGTTGCCGGTTTGATCATGGCGGATGGGGCATGGCGGGTCAGAAATTCATCGATGAACAGATCGGCTTCCCACCGGAACAGGGCCGCGGTAAACGGAGGCTCGAGTGGTAATTTGGTGGGGACTGGAACGGCGTGCAGCGCGCGGGTGAGATCGATCGCGCGTTCGAGGCGCGTCCGGCTGGGCGCGGCGAGTAGTTCGTCGGTGCCGAGATTTTCCACTAGGCATGTTTGTTGCGCTGGCAGGTCGACGAGAATCTCGGGCACGTCGATGCCATGGCGTTTGAGAAATCGGGCATGGGCGGCGAAGCGTTCGTTTTCTGGGCGGTCTTCGCCGTGTTGCATGAGGATGGCGGAACGCCGGGTGCCGCGTCCGTTTTGCAGGCGGATGAACGAACGATCGGAGCCGCGCAGGTCGAGGCAGACGGCGGTTGCGTCGGCGCACCAGGCTGGGAGTTTGTCGAGCAGGGTTGCGGCAACGGCGAGGCGGGCGGGGACGGCGATGCGTTCGACTGGGCCGTCCACGCGGGTGTTGCGTCCGACGATGACCTTGGTGGCACGGGCGCGGGCGCTGAGGGTGGCACCGGGCCAGACGGCGGCGCGGTGGCAGCGGGCTTTTTTGTGCACGCAAGCGGTGGCGGCGGCGACAGCGTTGTCGGGGTTGCGGCGTTTGTCTTGGAACAGCGCGTCGAGATATTGTTCTGGGGTGCCGACGTCGGCCCAGCGCGCGTCCGGCAGGCTGAGGCCGCTGATGGTGTGGCCGACCTTTTGGGCGGCGCGGTAGGCGGTGATGATCGAACCGAATTCGGGTGGATCCGGCAGAAATTTTAGGATGCGTGGGTCCAGCAGGTGTAGGCCGCAGAAGGTGGCGGTGCCGGGCGAGCCGGGTTCGGGATCGGCGAAGTCGAGGACGCGATGATCGCGCGGGTCGATCCGAACGGTTCGAGGCCCGGCCTGTTCGGTCATCCAAAGCGTTGCGAGCGGACGTGTTTTTCTGCGGTGATGGCGGAGGAGAGGAATGGGGTCGAGTTCGGCGATGACATCGGCATTCACCAACCAGGTGGGCTCGTCGAGGAACCAAGCGGCTTTGGTGAGCGCGCCGCCGGTGCCGAGAATCTCGGGTTCGTAGGAGAGGTGGAGGCGTAGGGGCGGAATGTCTGCGGGCGGCTGCGCGGCGCGTTCGAGCACAAAGCCCATGACCTGTTCGGGATGGTGGTGCGCGTTCACCAGCACGTCGCGAACGCCCCAACTGGCGAGCAGTTGCAGGGTGCGTTCGAGCAGCGGCAGGCCGTCGAACGGCAGCAAGGCTTTCGGCAGATCGTGCGTCAACGGCGCCATCCGCGAACCGAATCCGGCCGCGAGGACGATGGCTTTTTGGGGGGCGTGATGCGCGATGCGAGTTACGGGGTTCGGGATGCGGGGAGCGGGATTCGGGATTCGGGGAGCGGGGAGCGCGACGAGTCGCGGGGTCGCGGGGTTGCGGGGTTGCGGGGTTGCGGGCGTTAGCGCCAGACCTTCACCGGATGCAGCTGTTCGCCCCATTCCTCTACCGCTTCATCGTCCTTGAACCACAAGTCGAGCTGGTTCTCGGCCAGTCCGCCGGCGCTGTCGGAAACCACGCCAACGCCGTAACCGGGAATGGAAACGGTGGTGCCGAGCGGGAAGATGGAGAGGTCAGCAGCGACCATGCCGGGACCGCGTTTCTCGCCGGTGATGGAGATTCCGGGGGTCATCGGCATGCCGCGATTGGGGCCCCGGGCGATGATGGTTTTACCCCAATGGGTGGTCTCCCAGTTGCCACAGCTTTCACTGTCGCAGTAGGCGGTGGTGCGTAGGGTCAGGACTTCGTCCGGCGGGCGCGCGGGTTCGGTCGGTCCGGACGCGGCCCGGCGGGTGGCGCAGCTACTGGCGAATAGGAGCAAGCCGATCGCGGCGGTCAAAAAAGTGAGCCTTCTCATGGGCTGAGGTTTTACTGGCAGTGGCCGTGGTGCAAGGAGATTCAGGTCGGATCGAGTTCTCGTGCGGGTTGTAAGATGGAGTCCTTCGGGCTTGAACTCGGCGATCTAACGGACGCGGTACGGGCACGGCTCGACAGCCAATCAACTTGCCGCAAATTACAAACTCGAACGCACGCTGCGCACCGCCTCGACCATGTTGGCCAGCTTTTGCTTCGCCGCCCACCGGGCCGTTTGGCTGAGGCCGCAGTCGGGGGTGAACACCAAGCGTTCGGCCGGCGCGTGGCTCAGGCATTGACGAACGCGCTCGGCGAGAAAATTGACCGGTTCGATGAAATAACTTTTCACGTCGATGATGCCGACCGCGGCGTCCATGCGTTCGGCGATGGCGGCGATGACCTCGAGTTCGGCGTACTCGCGTGAGGCCATCTCGACGTGCATTTCGTCGACATGTAAATCGAGGAAGGCGGGAAACAACGGCGCGTATTGGCGGTAGCCGACGGCGTGGCCTTTGTAGTTGCCGAAACAGAGGTGGGTGCACAGGCGGGTTTTGCCGAACGCGGGTTCGACGGTGCGGTTGAAGATGTCGACGAAGCGGGCGGTGTCGCTTTTGTAGGCGTAGCAACTCATCGAGGGTTCATCGACGCAGATTTCCTCGACACCGGCCTCGACCAATCGCTCGATTTCGCGGCGGATCAAGGGCAGTAGACCCTCGGTGATGGCGTAGCGGTCGGCATATTCCACGTTTGGCAGGAGGCGGCCGGCCATGGTGAACGGGCCCGGTACGCTGACTTTCAGGGTGGGCGCGTTCGCGCCTGGGGCGAGCAGGGAGGCGACGCGTTTCAGCCGTTCGAACTCGGCCACGCAACCGAGTCCGTTGGGGGCGGTGAGGTGGTCGGTGATCTTGTGCTTGCCGCGTTGGTCGTGGGCGGGCGGACCGAAGTTGCGGGGCGAGTCAGACTCGAGTTCGATGCCTTCGAGGTGGCCGTAAAAAGAGAGGTTGAAGTCGAAGCGGGTTTGTTCGCCGTCGGTGATCACATCAAGCCCGGACGCGAGCTGGTCGGCGACCGCGATGGCGGTGGCGTCGTCTTGGAGTTCGGCGATGTCATCGCTGCCGAACTGCTTGAGATGCGTGCTGGCGAAAAGTAGCCATCCCGGAAACGGGTAGCTGCCGATGACGGAGGTTCGAAGTGGGCAGGAGTCCATGTTCAGTTGTACCAAGCGCGCGCCCGTTTGACCATCCCGTTTGAACGGGCTCGGGAGGCCCCTCGCCCTCTAGGTTTTTGATTTCGAACGATCCAAAAAGTTAAAATTGACGCTGCACTCGTTTTTCAAACACGTGACCGCTCGCTCTTCGCACCTCTTTGCGCATGTTTTTTGGGACAGAGGAATGGGGACAGGGGAATGGCGATGTCGTTGGTCATGCGCGTTGTTGATGGTGATGCGAAACGCCGCGTGCAAGGGCAGGGCCACGGTCGTGTTCACCACGCCCAGTTGCGCCAGATCAAGAACACCCAACGCGTTCACCAACGACACGACTAATCCCCTGTCCCCATTCCCTTGTCCACAAAAGCCCCGCCGCGAAACGCGAAACGTCGAGGGCGTTGAAGTCGTCTAGTGTTCTGTAAATATTTCATTTATGGACACGCTTGATCTCAAACGAATGGGGAACCCCGAACCAAGGTTTGCAACCATCTCGGTCGTTCTCAATCGCACCGGCTCGGGAGGCCCCTCGCCCTCCAAGTTTTTGATTTCGAACGATCCAGAAATATAAAGTTGACGCTGCACTCGTTTTTCAAACACGTGACCGCTCGCTCTTCGCACCTCTTTGCGCATGTTTTTGGGACAGAGGAATGGGGACAGGGGAATGGCGATGTCGTTGGTCATGCGCTTGGTTGATGGTGATGCGAAACACCGCGTGCAAGGGCAGGGCCACGGTCGTGTTCACCACGCCCAGTTGCGCCAGATCAAGAACACCCAACGCGTTCACCAACGACACGACTATTCCCCTGTCCCCATTCCCTTGGCCACAAAAGCCCCGCCGCGAAATCATCCGTTTCAAAATTTGTCTTCGGTCACCCCGGCTTGAACGCGAGTATCAAATGATGCATTTGGCCTTCCTCAATTTCCTGGGTTAAGAAATTTTCTCAAATCGCGAGCATTCGGTCGCCTTGTTTCGTTCCATCTCGGGTCCGGGCATGCTAGCACTGCCGCATGAGACTCGCTGGCTTCCTGATCGTTTTCTCCACCTGCTTCCCCCTGCTCCTGTCGGCTCAGCACGCCTTCAAATGGGATACTCTCTCCGCCTTGCCGCCAGCCGAGGGAGACACCGTACAGCCGGGCGTCGCGGGTCCGTTTGTCGGGGTGCACCGGGACGTGTTGATCGTCGCCGGCGGCGCGAACTTTCCCGAAGGTCTGCCGTGGAACCAGCTGCCGGACGGACGCAATCCGCCCAAAGTTTATCACGACACCATCTACTTTATGGAAACGCGGAGCGAGTTCGGGCCGACCGAAGACGGACCCGTGCCCGAGTGGCGGCAATCCAGCGCGGTCCTGCCCCAAGCCTGCGCCTACGGCGTCAGCATTCCGACCGACAAGGGATTGTATTGCATCGCGGGCGAGTGGAAGGACGGACGCGATGGGCGCGGCCAACTGTTCCATCGTCACGAGGGCAGCTTCTTGTTGAGCTACGACAAAGAGAAAGGCGACGTGGTGGTCTCCGATGGCATCATTCCCGATCTGCCGTTCGGGCTGACCGGCGCGACGGGCGGCATGATTGACAAGACCATCTACCTCGCCGGTGGCGACGACGGGGGCAAGGCGAGCATGCGCTTTATGTCCTACACCTTTGGTGGTCCGCCCAGGTGGTCGCAAATCGACGACCTCTGGGATGGTCCGGCGCGCACGCTGGCGGTTGGCGTGGTTCAGGATGGTGCCTTTTACTTATTCAGTGGACGGCGACCCCATTCTGGCGGCACCGAATTTCTCTCGGACGCGCATTGCTACAAGCCCGGGCGGACGCTGGAAAAGCGCTCGGCCTATCAGGTGCAGGACTCGAACTGGACCGTGTTGCCACCGGTCACGGTCGACGGCGAACTGCGCTGTGTGATGGCGGGCACTGCGGCCGCGTTCGGTACCAGCAGCATCCATGTCTACGGCGGCGCGGACGGACGCCAGTTCGAAGCGATCACCAAGGCCGCCGAACGACACGCCCTTGCGCTCAACCCGGCGGAGTCCGCCACCTTGCTCGCCGAACTCAACCGCTTGCGCGACCGCGAACACGCTGGCTTCTCACGGGACGTCTTGTCCTTTCACACCACCACAAAAACCTGGGGCAAAGCTGGCGAGATGCCAGCTGCGCCGGTGACCACCACCGCGGTCCGTTTGGGCGACGACGTGATTATTCCTTCGGGCGAAATCCGTCCGGGGGTTCGTTCGCCGTCGGTGTACCGCGGTGTTCCGCCTGCGCGGAAGAGCTTCGGCACGCTGAACTACGCCGCGCTGTTCGGCTACCTCGCGCTGGTCTTGCTGAACGGCCTGTGGTTCGCGCGACGGATGAAAAATACCGACGACTTTTTCAAAGCGGGCGGGCGCATCCCCTGGTGGGCCGCCGGCCTGTCGATCTTCGGCACTCAGCTCTCCGCGATCACGTTCATCGCCATCCCGGCCGGCATCTTCGCCACCAACTGGACCCGTTTCATCGGTCAAGTGACAATCGTCGCGGTGGCGCCGCTGGTGATCTTTTTCTTTCTGCCGTTCTATCGCCGGCTCAATCTCACCACCGCCTACGAGTATCTCGAACTCCGCTTCAACCGCCTGGTCCGCAAGCTCGGCAGCGCCCTGTTCATCATCCTGCAATTCAACCGCATCGCGGTCGTGTTATTCCTGCCGGCGGTGGCGCTGTCGGTGGCGACCGGACTCGACATCTTTCTGTGCATTCTGCTGATGGGCCTGCTGTGCATCATCTATACCTCGCTCGGGGGCATGGAGGCGGTGATCTGGACCGACGTCGTTCAAGTGGTGGTCCTGCTCGGCGGCGCGCTGCTCGCCTTGATCCTCATGCCGATGAACTACGAAGGGGGCATCAATGCCATGTTCGATTCGGCGTTCGCGCAGGACAAGATGAAGATGTTCGACTTCACTCCCAGCTTGTCCGAAGCGACCTTCTTCGCGTTGTTCCTCGGCGGAATCGCCGGCAACATCATCAGTTACGGCACCGACCAATCGGTGATTCAACGCTACCTGACGACCCGCGACGAAGCGGCGGCGGCGCGTTCGATCTGGACCAACGCGGCGCTGGTGATTCCCGTGTCGATCGTCTTTTTCCTGATCGGCACCTTCCTGTTTCTGTTCTACCAAGCCAACCCCGGCGCCTACGATCCGACCCTCTCCGAACGCAACGGTTTGTTCCCGTTGTACATCGTCAACCATCTCCCCGCCGGCGTTGCGGGTCTGGTGATCGCCGCGGTGTTCGCGGCCTCGATGTCGTCGCTCGACTCCAGCATGAACTCGGTCTCGGCGGCGGTGACCACCGACTTCGTTCGCACCTCGAACCCCGACATCTCGCAGAAATCGGCGTTGCGCATCGCCCGGCTGGTGGTGATCATTATTGGCCTGCTCGGCACCGGCTTCGCTTTGTGGATGGCCACCTCCAACATCCGCGACTTGTGGAACCTGTTTATGAAAGTCATCGGCCTGTTCGGCGGCGGCCTCGCCGGCATCTTCGTACTCGGCATGTTTACCCGGCGCGCCACGACCGGCGGGATTTTGTGCGGGTTGCTGGCGAGTTTGTTGGTGCAGGCGGCGCTGACCTACCTGCCGATGTTCGAGAACGCGCTGCATCCGTGGATGTTCGCCTTCACCGGTTTGGCGTCGTGTGTCATCGTCGGCTATCTGTGCAGCTTCTTTTTACCCGAACGCGACACCGGCCGTGAGCGGGGTCCGACGATTCATGATTTGCGCAAAGCGGCTCGGGGGAGTTGATTATTCCAGTGGGTGAGCGGTAGGGAGTGAGGAATTGGTGCTGTTGGTATCCCGTTTCGTCGCCCCCGAATCAGTCTGGAACCCCTTTGACCACCTCGAACGCAAGCGAATCGTTGTCGACTTGGAGGAGTTGTAGGATGTCCGAAAGCTTACAACTCAGCATCGTCAAGGAGACATTGGGGTGGGGACCAATCCCGACAGCGCGGACGTCCCAAGCGCCCGGGTGCAACGCCCGAACGGATGCATTCAAGAACGCCAGCGTGACCTCCATGCTGGCGTTGCGAAAATTCGTCTCGGGAATGATCACGTCCTTGAATTGGTCCTGTGGATCCTTGAGCCGAAGCGGTTTCCAATAATCTCTTGGCTTGCTGGAGATGAAGACCATCCCATTCGATTGGATGGTGCAGTTACCACCCGCCAATTCGGCGAGGGCCCAGTAAGCATCCAAGTAGTTCCGTCTTGTCAGGCTTAGGGTGATGATGCCCGCGCCGATCTGTGGATAGTCGCCAATGAGCACAGGCGGCCCTTGGATGCGTTTTCGTTCCTCAGCGGATAGAAGACGCCCACCTCGGACATCCTGCATGAATGCGACGGCATCGTAGATAGAGGCGTCCTTGAAGTTCAGCTCGGTAAACGTCCGTTCCTCCATGACGCGCTGCGCCTCCCGCGCCGCCTCTGAATCCGCGATGGCGATGCCGTTGGGCTTGTAGCCTTTTTCGTGCCAGAGGACGAAACCGGAGGGATGGATGCTTTGTTCGAACTCCGTCTTGGAACGGACGAGCTCGAGGGTCGCGCCCAAGGTCAGGTTGGTTCCTTCTAAGTCTATGGTGGGAAAGTACGCTCGGCGCAGCTTCTGGAGCGCCATATTCTGCGCTGTCGGTTCTGGACTCCCGAAGAAGAGGTCCGCGTCGGTTTGTCGCAGCTTCTGGAGCGGTTTTGGACTCGTTCCTCCGAAAAAGAAGTCCGCGTCGGTTTGTCGCGGCTTTTCGGGCGCCGGTTCGCGCGCGTCTGGCTCGGGGGGCTTCGACAAGATCTCCTGGACCTCGTTGAAATAGGCTCGGGGAGGAATGGGGAGGATATCAACGAGGGCTTGGTTCCGAGAAATCTCGACCAGAAAAGCCAGCACATCCTCAACGCCTGCGTCCCGGAAATTGAACTCTTGAACCACAACCCGTTTGAGCTTGGCTTGGGTTTCTTCCACCGCCGTGGATTTTTGGCCGTAGGCGGAAACCGCCAGGCAAAGACTAAAAAGGTATAGAATCAGACGCATGGCGTCATCTTACTACAAAAGAAGCGCGGATCAAATGCGGCCTGCGTATGGGACAGGGGATCATCGCTTCACCGGATAATCCCGGGTGGTGGCGTCCGTTGCTGTCCGTACGCGTAGGAAGTTTAGAATTTCATGGGTTAGACCGTCTGTCGGAATTCGTCGTGACGGAATTCATTCCGGCGGCGCGCGGTTTATCACCGTCGACGGTGGAATAAATTCCCCGCGACGAACGCGGGATGAATCCCACGTTACTTATCGGCTAGCGCTCTCACTTATTCAACGAAAACAATTCGTCGGCAGAAATCCGTTTGCGCGGGTCCTGCAAGGCGCGGCGCTGTTCCGGCGGGAGCGGGTCGACGAGGATCTCGCGGACGGTGCCGTTGAGCGAATAGGCGGACACGGCGGAGATGTGCACGGTGGCGATGGCGCCGGTGAGATCGCGTTCGTCTTGCACGAACACCAGCCGGTTGTGCGGGGTGCGGCCGCGCCAGTTGCCTTTGCTTTGGCCTTCGAACAAGACCTCCACTTCCTGATCGAGCCAGCGCTGGTTGATGTCTTCCAAAATCGATTCGTTCAAGGCGTGGACGCGCTTGCGCCGGTCTTCCTTGGCCTCCTTGGACACGTCGTCCGGCATCGAACGCGCGGCAATGGTCTTGGGGCGTTCGGAGTAGCGGGCGAGATGGATTTTATCGAGGCGCAGCTCGGCCAGCAGATCGTAGGTGTCTTGGAACTCGGCTTCGGTCTCGCCGGGAAAGCCGACGATGATGTCGGTGTTGATGCAGGCGCCCGGAACGCGTTCGCGGATGCGCGCGATCAGTTCGCGGTAGGCTTGCACTTCGTGGCCACGGCGCATGTCGGCCAAGACTTTGTCGTTGCCGGCCTGCACCGGCACTTCGAAATGCGGCATCAATTTGGGGTGGTTCGCGACCGCGTCGATGATCCGGTCGGACATCCAGTTCGGGTGCGAGGTGAGAAAACGAACGCGGTGAATTTGTTCGATCCCGGCCACGTTCACCAACAGGTCGGCAAGGTCGATGTCTTCTTCCAAGTCGTTGCCGTAGCGGTCGACAATCTGGCCGAGCAGCATGACTTCGCGCACGCCCTGACGCGCCAGCATGGCCACCTCGCGCAGGATTTCCTCCTGCGGACGCGAGCGTTCGGCGCCGCGGCGGTAGGGGATGATGCAGAAAGTGCAGGCGTGCGAGCAACCGAGCACGATCGGCACGTGGGCGACCACGCGGTTGCCGCGTTGCAGGGCCGGGAGAATGTGCTCGCCGTCTTGGATCGCGTTCAACACGGCCTTCTCCTGGGTGGCGACTACTTCGCCGAGATCGTGGAGTTCGTGCTCCTGGATGTATTCCATCAGCGGCGCCGGATCGGACGGCGGCATGAACACGTCGACCCAAGGAAATTTTTTCGCCAGCCGCGTTTGTTCGCGCATGCCGACCATGCAGCCCATCAGCCCGATGGTCATGTCCGGCTTGTTGCGTTTCATGACCTTGACCTTGTGCAGTCTGTTGTGCGCCTTGTTCTCCGCACTTTCCCGAACCACACAGGTGTTGAGCACCACCAAGTCGGCTTCCTTCGCTTCTTCGGTGTGGACATAGCCGAGGGCCTCGAGCTGCGAGCCGAGGTGCCTTGAATCGGCTTCGTTCATCTGGCAGCCGATCGTCCACAAGTTGTAAGTGCGTGCCATGTTTAGCGTGTTTGTCCGCTTTTGGGGCGAATGCAACTCCGCGTTGGGCATTTCAGGCGATGTGTGGAAGGTTTCCGGCTGGGCCATGGAATGAGTGTGATTGTAGGCCACGTTCGTTGAACACGTAGCTGCAACGCCCATGGGTTGGTGACTCAAAATCTTTTTTCTTTCCGAAATCTCGCGCGAAACTCATTTCGAGGGGAAGCGGATTCGGACTTCGTTGCGTGGCTAAAAGTGGTTTTCCTATCGCTCCCTCGACCCCCTGAATGGAGGGAGTATCGAGAGACGCACACTGGTTTTGAATGGCCTTCAGAGTCTCGAGTTCGGGAATCTTATGTCTGGCATAGGCCGTTACGCAGGCGGTGACTGTTTCCGTTGGTGAAAATTCCCCCCAAAGCTTGGACGAAAAGGCGGTTGTTGACCCATGGTGAGGAACTTTGACGAAATGCGATTTCAGTTCGGGTTTCGTGCTATTGGGAGAGGTTAGCAGGATGTCCCAGCCTTTGTTCAAGAGGTCCGCCGCGAGGAGGATGGAAGTCGTTCCGTAGCGAATTTGGAGGACGGCGGAAATGTGATTCGGGTCGGACGTAGATCCATGTACAAGAATCTTGCCTCGGTCATTCTGAGATAAAGCTTTCAGTGCGTTCTGGAACGTTTGACGGGCAGAATCGGAAGGTGAGAGCGACTGGATTGTGAACTCTGACCCAGATACTGTTGAGCTTTTATACATTTCTCTCGATTCAGACATCGTTCGTTTTTTGTGAGCATTTCGTTGCCGAAATTCTTTCAAGAATGCGCGGAGAGCTTTCCTGTCACGTTGTCGCGGTCCGACGTTTTCTGTATCCACAATCTCTCTCCCAAGCATTTCCGCTACATCCTCTGGAGTCATCACGTCTGGAAACCACAGGCGATCAACGTCCATCTCGGTCATCACCTTGTCGATGCCCCTGTAGTGGTCCACATGCGGGTGAGTGAGTGCGAGGAACGCAAGGGTCGTTACCTTGTTGTCCTTCAACAAATTCAGGGCCGGACTTCTCCCTTGCCAAGTAAAGTGGTCGATCATTCCCCACCTGCCGTCGGGAAGCTTGAGGAGGATCGACTCGCCTTGTCTGCCGCCAAAAATATGCAGACACAGCTCGTTCAAGAATCAGTGTTCCGAAAGGTCTCGTTCAGCCACGCTTGGTGCTCTTCTTCCTCGTCCGGCAAATAAATGCCCCGTCGGATCGGCGTGAATGATGAGCGTGCAGTTCCATTGCCGTCGTCCTCGACTTGATAGTAGAAGCCCATTCCCTCAACAATTTCCTCCTTCGCAAGGCCGGAGAGTCTGGCGAGTTTTTCCAGCGGCATGGTGACCTCTGATTCATCGTCACTTTCCTCGTCGAGCAGGAGTCCGATGATCTCCTCCTCATTTACCTCTGTGATGATGAGTTGGAACAACCACCTTGTGGCCTTTGATTTGTTGGCCTCCACATTGCCAAGGATGAAGCGATTAATGTCTCGTGATGCTGAGGGCTCCACGAAAAACTGGTTACTGGGTTTATTCTCTGGAGATGGTTTAGGCCCGCGCACTGCTGCTTCGATTTCTTGTCGGTATAGGCCGCGAAGAGTGTCAGAGTTGTCGGCGAATACAGTGCTGCCGCCGAGTTCGATTCTGCCCGTGTACTCGTTCATCGGTTGAGTTTGCATGCTGACGGAAGCTTTTCGGAGGCGTTGGTTTTGGATTTCCTCCAAATCAGGAGGCATGAGACTCCGCTGGGCCACCGCTTGGTGTGGCAATTTTTTCAACAACTTCGAGAGTGTGGGGAAAGTCCGGGTAAGTTTGGTTCGTTCCGGCACGGCGAATACATTCTCTTGCCATCTTCTCTCGTAGGTGAACCCCTGAGGGTATTCTTCCAGCTTAGGTTTCATGTTTCTTGAGTATACAAGTCCAATCCGAGATATTGAAGGCACAGTTGTTCAGTTTGAAGAAGTTTTTTTGCTACACACTCTGCATTTTGAACCGATTTTTCTCCATCCACTTTTTGCATGGGAGCTTCGAAAAACAAGTAGAAGAAGACCAAGTCCTCGGACCGCACCACTGGTTCCACACCAGCTCTAACGATGTACGGTCCGGTGGTATGTTCCAGCCGAATGGCCTCTGCTGATTCTAACTGGATTTTACTGCTGAACGTCACGTTTTCCGGCCCGTCTTCGGGGCGAAAATGGTCGAAATAAGTGGATGTGGCCTGTCGCTCGCGCAGCTCAAAGCGAGCATTTGCGCTAAACTCAAATTTCCCGATGCGTCGCTGTTGTGTGATGTCGAAGAACGCTCGAAGAAGCTCGGTGAATAGCCGCTTCGAGCCTTGCGTATGCTGGATCGGGCGAAAGATGATGCGAAGTAGTTGGCTAGAACCTTCAATCACGAGGGTTGCCTCCGGCAACTCCGCTTGGAAGCCATAGCCGAACATTTGGTCATTGGGCTGCAAATCAAACGTTCTCCAGCAAAGTGGGTGTACTGCCAACATACAAGCGTCCGCGAATCCCGAAGCTTGGAAACGATAAAGTGACCAAGGTACTTCAAAATGTAAAGTTACACGCCATTCCATCCCGATTGAATGACAGGAGATTGTTTCGCTCATGCTTTCCGTTCTATTCCATGCTGTTGATTCTACAAGGGGAATTAAATTGGCTTCATGATTGTTCAATTCGCCAGCCTCAGAGCGGTTCCCCGCTTATTTCGGACCGTATTCTTGCAAGAGCCGCAGAGCCTTCGCGGCATCGTACTTGTCCTCTTTATTTGCCGCGACGCGCCGCAGGCAGGCTTTGACCCGGTCGAACTCTCCCGCTTCGAGTCGTTCGGTGATCCACTCGAACTCGTCTCCTCGGAGATTGTTCTGGCTGAGGATCTTGTTCTCGAACGGCGCTCGAAGTTGAGGGTCGGGAATTTCCTTGAGGATGGGGAGGTACAATATGCCTGTTTTTTCCAAAAAACTCCGCAGGATGTCTGGCAGGTAGGTATTGCGTTCGGCCTCGGTAAGCGCCTCTGGATTTTTCCCGAGAATCCAGCTCAAGCTCATTGCCCGTGAATTGAAATAGTCACGGGGTTCGAGCATAGTGGCGATGGTCAGCGCGGTCGCCCGGTCGGTATAACTAAGTCTAAGTTCGGAGGTGTCCGAGACGCGTCGCTCGCGAATGGCTTGCAGTAGAATGTTCCGATCTGCCGGGTCCCCGATCCTGCACAGACTCCGAAAGGCAACGTCGCGCAAGCGTGGCTGTTTTTGCAGCATGTCTCTCAGGATCGGGCGAAGCTTCTGCGGAAAATTTCCTGAACTATACCAAATCAGTTCCACTTTCATCGCAGTCCGGCCAGGCTGTTCCAAGGCCTTGAGCACAGCCTCCTGAGTTCGCGTCGGGACCACGGTTTTGGATTTCTCAATCCATCTGCTCGAACCCAGAGTGGTGGCGGCCAAGTAGGCGATTTGGTCGTCACGGCTATCGAGACATCCCACCAAGGCCTTGGTATCCCGGACGCCGACATAATGCAGATGATTGAAGTCGAAATCCATTAAGGTGGCGAGATTGCCGTTGCTCGCTGCGACGTTCAGGATGACGCGCCATTTGAGCGGCGGGAACACTACACACAATATCACCAACGCACAAAGGGCACCGACGCCGTGACGGACGGTCCAGTTGACACCGCGTTTGCGAACGCCAATCACCAGGCCGAGCGGCAGGAGAACCGCAAGCAGAGGCATACCGATCAAGCGCAGCGGCGGAACCGCAATCCCCATCCGACCACCGCCATCTTTCGGGAAAGCCTTGCGGATTTCCCTCAAACCCATGCCCCCGATTTCGTCGCGGAACGCGGAACGGGTGAGCAGCGCGCCGTCCTTGGAAAAATCAACGAACACGCGGGTCGGCAACATCACCTCCTGTGCCTCTAAGGTGGGGTCGATGTTGCCGTCGGGTACCGGCGGCGCATCTTCATGCCAGTTGTAGCGGGCAGGCGTCAGGGCGACACCGGCAATCGCGAAGTGGTGGACCGGTCCGGTACCGGAGTCGAGCATGGGAATGGCGGTGCGGACATCGGGCGCGAGCAACGGATCCTCCTGCCAGGTCTCCAGCCAGTTCTCAGCGCGCTGGCGTGCGCGCGCCGCGTCGAACCAAGGGTCCTCCAATCTCTCTACATAGCCGAGGTTCGCCTGCAGGAGATCGACCAATCCATACAGCAGTTCGGACTGGGTTTGGATCGAGTCGAACAAGGCCACGTCGAACGCGCCAAGTTCGGCGAGGCCGTCCTGAAGGAAACGATAAGCATGGGCCAAGCGCAGGTACACCGTCGCCGCCGGTTCGACCGGGAAGGCCGGCGCAATGGTGACTTGCTCCGGTTCCGACAACCCGATTCTACCGCCGATTGTAGGCCGGTAGAGCAACTTCACATGCGTTTCCCGGTCGGCGGTGAACGCGGCTTTGAACTGTTCCCGATAATGCTCTTGGTACGCGTCCGAGAGCAGCAACTTGTGGGTCTCGTGGGCGCGTTCGGGGAGCAGCAGCGTCTCCAAGGCGAACAATTGATAGTCGTACCAGCCACTGGCTTTCGTCGGTTCGAGACTCAGGTCGCCCTTGCGCAACGCGCCGGCCAAGCCGTCCACGAAGGACTCGGCGCTGTTAAACTGGACCAGCCGAAGCAGGCGTGCTTCCGGGCTTTGCCGTTGCGCGACCAGACGCACTGCTAGGCGGGCTTGAGCTGCGGCGGCCGGATTTCGAACGAGTTCGCTGTAGGTGCCCGAGCGCTCCGGCGGATTGCACCGCCGCGTGTCGAGCTGGTCCATGAAGCGGAAAAAGGTGTCGAGTTCGGGGTCCTCGGCAATGACTTGAACCAGGGCTTCCATGCTCGCTCCGACAACGAAATGCTCCGGCGGAACATCGAGCTCGTTCGCCATGAGATAGCGGTCCTGCCAGAAAATCTGGCGTTGTGCCTCCGAGTCATTCCACGCGCCGAGCGGACGCAGCACGCCCGACTTGAACGCGGTCGCACGCTGCTCGATCGTGGCACCAAGGCCGAGCCGTTGGTCGGCGGGCGCGCCGCCGAGGTGCTGCGCGGTGGCGAGATACAGGTAGGCCTGCCGGTCATCCACGCGTTCGACCAGACGCTGCAGCGCCGCCCGTTTGTTCATCGGTTGCCGTCGCGATTGCAGAAACTCTTCAAGTCGCCAAACGAGCTGGTCGTTGAACACTTTGCATTTTGCGTGAACGACATCGACCGAAGGCAGCACCTGTTCGCCGCGTTCGCGGGCGGCCTGTACCGCGTCGGCGAAATTGGTGAAGATCAAGTTCGGCGGGGCGGACACGTCGGCCTCGTAGGCGGCGCTGCTGTTGTTCAGTTTGAACGGCGTGCCCGAGGGCGATTCGCGCTGTTCTAGGTACTCGGGTTCGAGTTTAACGTTATGGACGGATAATTGGCTCGTTCGCGTTCTGGAATCGATCTCAGGAAACGAATACTCACGGAACATCCAAACGTAGGCGCCGATCGAACCCAGAATGCCGATCAAGATCAGCCACGACACGCCCAACCACATCCGCCGGCCTGCGGTCTTGAGGATGCGCCGCCGTCGCGAGAGCGGCGCCTTCACGCGTGGAAGTTTGAGTGGCGGACCGATCAGGCCTTCGGTCGGGTGGGCTTTTTTAATGAACGATTCGAGCTTCGGATGCCGGGCGCTGAGCATGCTTGACCAGGCGCACAGGAGGGCCGCGAGCAGCACGCCCCGGCGGTCGGAGAGGATCCGTTCGCGTTCGGCAGGGTCGAGTTGCAGTCCCTCCTGTTCCAGCCAATCGAGAACGCGTTCAGCTGGGTCGTCCGAATCCGAATCCGCTGGGTCGGTTGCGCGCGGCGATGGTAGTCCCTTCGCCTTGCGTAGTTTTTCAGGGCAGACTTCCAACACGTTCGGGCGGTGATGCTGCGGCGATTGCCACGGCAACAATCGGATCACGGTGTTGTTTGCCAGCGGTGCGATTAGTTCGCTCAGCGCGAGATGGTTTTTCTCGAACCGGGTCTGGCTGTTCACCGCCTCGGTTCGGTGCGCTTGCTGCTCGCAACCGCGAAGTAGTTCTCGGGTTCCGTGTCGCGCTCCGCGTTGGCTGCAGCGTTCGCGGAACGCGGCCGCGTTCTGGCAGCGTTCGGCAAAGTGGTACAGCCCCGCCAGTCCGGGTTGGTCGACGTACGACGCGGGCAGGCCGAGGGCTAGGTTCAGTCCCCACCACGAGGACCCGGCCGTTTGGATCGCCAGCACCAGCGCGGCCGAACTCGTGATAGTGGACAGAGATTCGAGGCGCAGATCGTCTCCGAGGCAGGCGACAACAAACTCGGGTTCGCCGGCCGCCTCGCGGATATAGTCCACACCATAAAACCTCATGGTCCATTGTAGCTTGTTGCGGCATGACTGGCAACGGAAGTCGTTCGGAAACAAGTGGATGCAGACACACGCTTGCATTCTCGAACAAAATCCCTATCCAAACGCTCATGAACAGCACCGCGCAGCGTATGGCAGAACCTTGCCATAATATGGCAGACTCTTGCCACCTTATGGCAGAACCTTGCCATGCTATGGCAAGATCTTGCCACATGGCTGCCAGCGTAAAATGGGCTGTTTCGTTTCGATGGCAACGCGGCTAAACCGCCGCTCGGCTTGTTTTTTGGCTCTTGGTTCGTTCGCGAACGGAGCTGCTACAGCCGCCGCGGCGATGCCCCCGGTCCGAACGATCCCCGACCTCTCGGTCCGCCCCGCTTGTCTCATCCCGAACGCTGAACCATCGAACACCCCACTTTAATCTGTCCCATGATCCATCCATCCCCATCCGAATTTATTGAAAAAACCAAGGCCGGCAATCTGATCCCAGTCTACCGCGAAATACTCGCCGACGAGGACACGCCGGTCTCCGCTTACGAACGCCTGCGCGCCGCCGGCTTCACCGACACCTTCATGTTCGAAAGTGTCGAAGGCGGTGAAAACCTCGCCCGCTATTCCTTTCTCGGCGGACTGCCTCCGGGGCGTTCGCCGCAGGCGCGCATCTCCGGAACCGGACGCGAGGTCCGCGTCGAAACCCCCGAAGGGACGACCACTCACACCGACGTCGAACCGCTTTCGGTGGTCGAAGATTTCATGCAGCGCTACACCCCGGTGCTCGACGACAAGCTGCCGCGCTTCATCGGCGGAGCGGTCGGTTATCTTGGCTACGACGCGGTGGCTCAGTTCGACAAAGTGCCGCTGGCCGACAAGGCCGGTTTGGATTTTCCGGACATGAAATATCTGCTGGTCGACACCGCGTTGATTTTTGACCGGGCGCGCCACTCGATGTTGTTGGTCGCCTGCGCGTTCGTCGAGGACGGGGCAGGGGAGTCGGCTGCCGAGGCCGCCTACGCGGACGCGCTTGAGCGCATCGCCGAACTCGAACGCGCGCTCGCCCTGCCGATCCCGCGCCGCTTGCAGGACGTCGGACTCGCGGTGGAAGATCCGCCGCTGCGCAGCAATACCAAGGAAGCCGACTTCCTCGCCAATGTCGACAAAGGCAAAGAGTACATTCGTTCGGGCGACATCATCCAAGTGGTGATCTCGCAGCGCTTCGAAGTGGATTTCGCCGGCGACCCGCTGAACGTGTATCGCGCGCTGCGCACCATCAATCCGAGTCCGTACATGTTCTGTCTCGAGTTCGGTTCGCACCGCCTGATCGGGAGTTCGCCGGAGGTACACGTGCGCAGCGAAGAAGGCAAAGTGAAGATCCGTCCGATCGCCGGCACGCGCAAACGCAAGGCCGATCCGGTTGAAGACCAAGCGATGGAAGACGAGCTGCTCGCCGACCCGAAGGAGCGCGCCGAACACGTGATGCTGGTCGATCTGGCGCGCAACGACATCGGTCGCGTGTGCGTGCCGGGTTCGGTGGCGCTGACCGAGTTCATGGTGGTCGAACGGTACAGCCACGTGATGCATATTGTCAGCGATGTGACGGGTCAGTTGGCGGAGGGTCAGACCAGTTATGATTTGATGCGCGCGACCTTTCCGGCTGGCACGGTGAGCGGCGCGCCGAAGATCCGCGCCATGGGCATCATCGCCGAACTCGAACCCGACCGCCGCGGCCCCTACGCCGGCGCGGTCGGTTATTTTGGGTTCGACGGTAACCACGACAGCTGCATTGCGATCCGCACGGTGGTGATGGACGGCAGCCGCGCGTGCGTGCAGGCGGGCGCTGGCATCGTCGCCGATTCCGTTCCCGAACTCGAGTTTAAGGAGACGCAGAACAAGGCGCGCGGCATGTTGCGCGCGCTTGCGATTGCGGCTTCTTACGAATAAAGGTGACCCCATGCTCCTCGTTTTAGATAATTACGATTCCTTCACTTACAACCTCGTGCAGTACCTCGGTATCCTCGGCGCGGAGATCAAGGTCGCGCGCAACGACGAGATCACGATCGACGAGATCGAGGCGCTCGCACCCGAACGCATTCTGGTGAGTCCGGGGCCGTGTTCGCCGACCGAGGCGGGCATCTCCTGCGAACTCATCGAACACTTCGGACCCAAGCTGCCGGTGTTCGGCGTCTGCCTCGGCCACCAGAGCATCGGCCAAGTATATGGTGGCGAGGTGGTCCGCGCTGAACGGCTAATGCACGGCAAGACTTCGCCGATTGAACACAATAACGAAGGCTTGTTTGCCGGCATGCCCAATCCCTTCGACGCCACCCGCTACCATTCCCTGATCGTCAAACGCGAGACGCTCCCGGACTGTCTGGAAGTGACCGCCGAGACTGTCGAAGGGGAGATCATGGGGCTGCGCCACAAGGAATTTAATGTGGCCGGCGTGCAGTTCCACCCCGAGTCCGTCCTGACTCAGGACGGCATGACACTGATGAAAAACTTCCTTTCGATGTAGGAAAGCTACGATTTTGTATCGGTAAATACATTTTTTGCCATTATTGTACCGATTTGAACGCTCTTTTGATGTGCTATCAAGCCACTCACAGAGAGGGACTTGCCCCTTCCCTCGCAGTACTATTGGTAAACGACATGACTGGACCCAACACACAAGCACAAGACGAACAGGCCGCGTATCACCGCTCGATGCGTGATCGTTTCGGTTTCGACAAAGAATTCAACAGCCTGCCGCCGGACCCCGAGGAGATGATTCAGTTCATCAACTTGAAGCTCCACGCCCGCGGCCTGCCCATTTATGGCAAACGGGAAGACTATCCCTTCTTCCAATTGGCGGAATCACTGCTCACCAGCACCCGCGAGAAGAACCGTCTGCTGGCCAAACATTTGTGTCCGGCGGACCAGCACATTCAAAATTTCCTCGAGAGCTATTTGGAAGAAGTGCGTCCGGGGAAAGACGGACCCTGGGTGCCGAACGAGTCGCTCGTCCTCGAACGCCACGGCTTGGCGCGCCTCCTATCGCTGCCGCCGAACCGGGATTCGTTCGAGTCGGATATCATTAAAAGTTATCGGGTGAAGCAAGGCGTCTGCCACAACCCCAAGCGCGATCGCCGCACCACCAAAGGCGTGTTCCATATTTGCGAAGGTGGCCTGCCGATTCCGGCCGACAAGTTCGGCGTGCCGAAGGTGGTGTTCGCGAACCTGCTGGAGCACGCGCTCAATCCGCCGGCGGAGCTGCTGCGCCTGCCGTTCACCGATGCGCAGGAGGAAAAGGCCGAAACGTTTTGCTCGCTGATGCTGCGTCCGCTGGTTGCCCCCGGCGTGCCTGGAGTGGCGATGGAGCGCCGCCTCGAAGTCCGTTTTTTCGCGCCCGGAAATTTGGTCGCCAATCTCGATTTTGTCGAATCCATCTTCGGCAACGCCGGCGATCCTTTCCTCCCCGAAAACGACGCCCGCCTCGATGTCGACCACTGGAGCGGCCACACCGGCTGCGTGATTCTTGCGCCGCATTTGTGCAAGCTCACCAAGAAGGAAGTCGGCTTGCCGAACATCGCCGACGCGACCGAGCGGCAGAAGAAAGACGGCATGTGCTGGGAGTCCGAAGACGAACTCTACAACGGCGGCACGCCGTTCAAACTGTGCGCCCGCGACAACCGCGGCGTGATGGTGACCATGATCGCCGACAATTATTTTGGCTATTGCAAGAAGGAGGTCAAAACTATGATCTCGTTCGCGGCCAACCTCTACGGTCTCGCCGAAGAGGAGCACGCCGGCGGCGCCTTGGTCTTTCCCGCGTTCGATCACGGCGAGGAATTCCACATGGGCTTCCGTCAACGCGCACTCGGCTACTCGTTCGAGGAGATGATCTCGCAACAAGGCAGCCAACTCGAACTTAAACCGGAAGGCTACGCCGTCGACCGCAAATTCTCCGACGTGTTTTATGTGCCCGAGGACGCCCATCTTGATCTGCGCACGCAACTGGTGACTTGGCAGCGCGATGGCCAGGCGCAGACCATTCCGATGTTGCCCGGCAACCACTACATCCTGCCGAGCGGCTACAAACTCAGCATGGAAAAGCCCTGGGAAGGCCAGCGCTGGCGGATTGTCGGCAACGCCGCGATCGGCACCCTCTGCCACAAACCCTGCACCGTGTCCGGCGGCGGCAAGTCCGAGATTTCCAAGTCGCTCAACGACGCGATGGTCTCCGGGACTGTGTACATCCGCGACTTGAAAGCCGACTTCGACAAGGTCGAGGCCATTCTCAATCACGATTTTTCCAAGCGCTACAAGGACCCGCGCGAACCAGGCAAGCCCGCCCGCGCGCTGTTGGATATGGACCGCTCGCTTGGTTCGGTGATCAAAATGCTGAACACCAATCCCTTGTTCACCGACGAACACAACCAGTGGATTTCCGACATCCGACCGCACATCCGCGATCTCGTACTCGTGGTGAAACGCTTCTACAAAGAGCACTGGGGCGAAAACTGGCGCGAGCGCTTCAGCGTCAACACGCTCAACGGCAAGCCCAGCCGCGAACTGAAATATTTCGACGACAAGATCGTCACCAAGTACCTCCGGGTGGGCTTCGAACCCGACGGGTCCTGGCGGACCTTCACTCTGCGCAAAGATTTCATGCCGGCGCAGAAGATCCAGACCGAGGACGACATCTCGGTGTCGATTACCATCCCTTCGAACCTCGTTCCCAACTTGGATCCGGATTCCCCGTTCCAGAGCTGCAAGTTCCTGCAAAACTGCGAACACCGCTTGTTCCAACGTCCCGACGACGCGATCCTGCGCGGCTACGACAAGACTGCCGAGAACGACTTCTGCCAACCCGGCAACTTCTTCTCGAACTACAATCCGCTGCCCGCCGCCGACGCCGCCGAACGCTTGCGCGACGCCATCCATTTCGACCTCTACACCGAGGGCATTCAGGAACTAATCGTCGACGTGGAAAAAACGCGTTCGCCCGACTACTACGTGCTCCCCAGCGATCCCCGCATCCTCGACGACGGCTCGATTTGCGTGAACCCGCGCTACCTGCAAAACCGTCCCGACCTGCAGGACCCGAAAGCCAAATACCTGGCCGAACTCGGCACCCGCCTGCATCGGCGCATCCCGCCCGGCGAGTCCGTGCCCATTCCGGTTGATGCGGTTCTGCCCGGTCGTCGCCACAATCCTCCGGATGAAGCGAAGGGCATCCGCGCGCTCGCGGTGTACAACCCGATTCACTATCAAGAACTGCCCGAGCTGTTCATCGACTATATTGCCAGCCTCACCGGCAAGTCGCCGAGTACGACCGGGGCGGGTTCGGAGGGGGCGCTCACCAAGCGTCCGTTCAACGCTCTGCCGCCAATTGTCGACCTCAACAACGCCCTCGTCTCGCACATGGTCACCGGTCATCCCGGGTTCGTCACGACTGCCGGCTACGTCGGCCCGAAAGTGAAAGTCAATCACGACATCAGCTTGCTGGTTCCCGAACTCTGGTCGCGTCTGCGCCCGTTCGAACGCGATCCCGCCTGGCTGATCGAACACGGATACCTCGACAAAATCGAAGACTTCGAACACGAGGGCAAACCCGTTCTCGCCAGTCGTCTCGGCTACCGGATCAACCGCGAGTTCGTCCACGACATGTTCGGCCGCGTGTTCAGCACCCCGAGTGCCGTGCTCACCGACGAGATGCTCAAACCCGAACTCCAAGACCTCGATATCTACGTCGACGGCCTGCAAAACATCGTCGAAACCTCCACCCGCGTCGCGATGGAATACTTCGAAGACGGCTCGGTCGAGTTCGCCTGCCCGCCCCTAAAAGCGCTGCTGCACATCATGGCCCACGGCGAATACGAGGGCCGCGGCCTCAACGACCCGGCTATTCGCGAGTTGTTTGATCCGGCAACCATTCTCGATCAGGATTGGTATAAGGCGCGCCTCGATACCCGTGTGAAAGTAAACAAGCGACTCAACGAAAAACACATCGAATACCTCGAAGCCTTCCTCGAAGACGACGCCGAAGAACACGATCCGTTCACCATCGAACTGGTCAAAGAACGCCTCGCCCTAGCCAAAGTTCGTCTCGCCGAGATCATCAAGCCGGACTACTTGCAGTCCTTGGTCGGTACCATTGGTGCCGATCCGATGCTGTGGTTGGAGTAAGTTTGTTCGGGGTAGTTGTCAGCCGTTCAGGCTTGCCCGGGCTTTGAGAATCACTAGTTGGTCGGGGATTCGCCAGAGGAGGTTCCGACTAAAGCTCCGCGCAAAGGTGAAGGACTCGGAAAGTTTAACCGTTAATCACACCGAAACTGTTTTTTTGTGAACCATGTCGAACAATGGAAAATTCGCAGGCAGAGGATGGATGAATTCATCCGAGTGCCTAAATATGTCGGCGGAGAGATTTCGGAAGACTGTCCTGAACTCAGGCAGGGGCAGGAGGTCGCGCTCAAGGGGAAAGCGGGAAAGGTTCGCAAAGTTTTACATGCAGAATGGCACCATGAGAAAGGCGTTTGGGCCTATATCGTAGAAGTGAGCGGGCAGCACTACGACGGCTTTGAGCCAAAATTTATTTTGGAAGAATTGGAAGTACTGTGAGAAGTTTGGACCAACACTGAGCGATACAAGTAGAATGCCAATTGCCAGAGAACGCCGAAGCCTTTACGGCGAACCCTCTACGACGAACCACGGAGTGGTGGCAAGCTAGTAGCCGCGGGTGAAGCGAGCTACGAGCGGAACCCGGGGGGTAGCTGAACCTTTGTGAACCGACCGGCCTGCCCCTCTGCACGAGTTCTTCGGTTCATGTCCGGGCGGAACGGCTCATGGCTCCGAGGGCATCTGCTGCCTGTATTCTTTGGCCGGACGCACTATTAGGTGCCCTGTGTCACCGCTACGCGGCTAATCATCTTTCTTATGCCAACCCCGGCCTTGGCCTGCGGCCTACAGCCGGGGCTAGTCGGATGTCACCGCTAACGCGGCTCGTGCCACGTTCTCTTTAAAATCCAATCCGCTTCAACTTCTTAACCCGGTCGAAGTGCGTGTCGTTGCTCAACACCGGCAATCCATGTTGACGCGCCACGGCGGCGATCCAAGTGTCGTTAGACGGAATCGGCGTGCCTTGCTTTTTTAACTCGAGTCGAATGTCGGCGTAGGTCTTCGCGGTCTGGTGGTTGATCAGCCCGACTTTTACGAACACCAGATAGTCTCGCATCCAGGCTTCGTAGCGTTTGCGGTGCTTGGATTGCCGGATGCCGAAATAATATTCGCCGAGCACAATTGAAGGAATGACCAACTGACGCGCGGAGGCGAGCGGCGCTTCGATTCCAGGGTTCCCCTCGGCCCAAGCGGACAGCGCGTTGGTGCCGAGGATCATCAGATGTCGGAGGGATCGATGGTCTCGAACTCGTCCTCGATCAGACCCAGAATGCGGTCGTTCTCATCAGCCAGATCCGCCAGTTTGCCGAAGCCGGCCATCCAAGGTGCCTTGGCATCCAGTACCTGGTAGCCGCTGGTTTTGCCGGCCCCAAGTTTCTGCTCCAAGGCTTCGGTAAACAACTGCTTCATCGTCATACTCTGACTCGCCGCGTATGTTTTCGCCTTCCGGAACAGAGAATCTGGGATTTCTAAGGTGGTTTTCACGCGAAAACCATAAACCCATAAATATGGATCGGCAAGTGTTTCTCTCATTTCTCGCCGAACGCGTCCGAGACCACCAAGCCTTTGATCAGGCTGCGCGGCGACTCGCCGTTGCGTTTCATTTCCGCCACCAACTCGTCGATCATCACGCGGTCGCTGGCTTCGTGGCCGCGTCCGAGGGCGTAGGTCATCATCTTTTCGACGAAGCCGCGTAGGAAGCGGTCGCCTTGGTCGCGCAGGGCGGCGCGGAACTCGTCGGGGTTGTTGAAGGCGCGGCCGTTCGGCAGGGTGCCGGTCGCGTCGATCTTTGCCTCGTCGGGCCACCAGGGGCGTTCGCCGTCTTGCTTTTCGCGCCACGAACCGACGACATTAAAATTTTCCAGGGCGAGGCCGTAGGGGTCGATGCGTTTGTGGCAGGCGGCGCAGCTTTCGATGCTGCGGTGTTGGTCGAGGCGTTCGCGGACGGTTAGCTTTTCGCCGTCGACGTTGGGTTCGACTTCGCCGACATTCGGTGGCGGCGGATCGGGCGGGTCGTTGAACAGGACTTCGAGAATGTATTTGCCGCGTTCGACTGGCTTGGTGCGGTTGCCGTCGCTGCCCCATTTGTGCACCGCCGCCATGGTCACCAACCCGCCGCGTCGCGATTCTGGCGGGAGTTTTACCTTCACAAAATCAGCGCCGGTCGCTGCCGAACCCTCCAAGTCGTAGTGCCTGGCGAGCAGGTCGTTGGCCATGGTCCAGTCGCAGCTTAGCAGGTCGAGCAAGCTGCCGTCTTTGCGTAGCAGTTCCGTAAAGAAGGCGATCGGTTCGCGGTTGATCGCCTCGTTGAGCCCGGCGTTGTTCGGCGCGTGGTAGTCGCGGTAGAGATTGCGGTCGACGGCAAAACGATCGAACTCGTGGGCGCGCAACCACTGGGTCGCGAAGCCGTCGATCAAGGCCTGCGATTTCGGATCGGTGAGCATTCGGTCGACTTCGGCTAAGCGGGTGGCCTTGTCGCGTAATTTTCCGGACCCGGCGAGGCTGGTTAGCCGTTGGTCCGGCATCGAACTCCACAGAAACAAGCTGAGCCGAGTTGCCAGTTCGTAGTCGTTGAGTTCGCGCTTGCTGTCGGCTGCCGCCGGTTCGTGAACCAACAAAAACTTGGGCGAACAGAGGATGCCGATGAGTCCGGCTTTGACCGCTTCGGGAAAGGATTCGCTTGCCTCGCGTTCGGCCTGAATGATGCCAGTGATCGCTCGAACTTCCTCGTCGGTGACCGGACGCCGGTAGGCGCGCGGCAGGATGCGTTCGACGATTTGTCGGGCGTATTCCTCGCCAAACATCTGAGGCTCCAAGCCTTTAAAGAATACCGCGCCGGTGCTGGCCGGCGGCCATTGCTCATAGATCGGTCCGGTCATTTCGATCCAGTCGAAGTAGATCCGCGGGAGGCCTTCCGGGTGGAGTGTCTCCGGGGCGGGGCGGCTTTGGCTGAGATTTCCTTGGGCGACCATCTGTGCTTTGCGTCGTCCGGCTTCTTTCAAGCGGCCGGACTTCGAGGCTTCGTCGGCCTGTTTGCGCAACTCGTTGTAGGTATAGTTGGCTGCGCTCCATTTGGGCGCGTTGACGAACTCGACCCCGATTTCGTCACCGCCGGGCGTGTCGAACGCGCGTTCGATCTCGATGATTTCCGGCGCCGCCAAGGTCCCCGGAACCTTGCCGACAAACAGGTCGGGATCGCCGGTGCGTTTCACCCGAATGATCAGCGGTTCGCCGCGTTCGCCGGGATCAGCACCGACCCGCAGACGGATCCGATACTGGCCGCGAACTGGGATGAGTTTGTTGTTCCACGGGTGCTTCAGTTTGTCGTCCGAACGCATGCCTTGCTGCATGGTGATGACGCCGTCTTCGGTTTCGATGGTGGTTTTGTGCTTGCGGATGTACTCGATGCCGCCGCTCATTTCTTCGTACTGCATCCGGTTGGTTCGGGTGGGGACCGGCGGCGGTCCGAGTACGATGGCTTTGTCGGCGATGCGTGCGGCGACATCGAAATATTGCTGCATCAGCGAGGGGTCGAGCAGCAGGGCGCGGCTGACGTTGTCGAAGCCGTCGAGCGTGCCGTCGGGCGGTAGCAGGTCCCTCGGGCCTTCATTGGGCAGGAATTCGAGCTGTAACAAATCGCGGACCGTGTTGGCGTATTCGCGGCGGTTGAGTCGACGCATCAGCACGCGGCCGCCGGTGCTGTTACCGGCCTTGTGGGCGTGGCGGAGTTCGGCGGCGATCCACGAGGCGAGGGCGGCGGCTTCTTTGGCGTTCGGACGCGGCTCGTCCTCTGGCGGCATCTCGTCGAGGTTGATGTTGTCCATCACCTCGGTCCATTTTTCGGCGGTTTCGCTGTCGAGAAAATCGAGCCCGAGCGTGTCGAGCCGCAGTTTGCCTTTTTGCTTTTCCGGGCCATGGCAGGAGAAGCAGTGTTGTTTGAGAAAGGCTTTGCCGGCGTTGTTGTAGAAGGTGGCGTTCTCAGCGGCGTTGGCGGCGGGGAGGCCGAGGCCAAGGCCAAGTAGGGCGGTCAGGAGGAGTAGGAGGCACGAGCGCAGGCCCGGGTTCGACCGGGCAGGACTTGGCAACCACGACGCGTTGCGGCCAAATGTCGCGTAGCGACGATGTAGAATAGTCGAGGGCTTAAGCCCAGGCTGCGGCTCTGGAGAGCCGCGCCCCGACACCTCTCTGGAGAGAGGTGCCACCTGGCCATTGAACGTGAAAAAGTGGCAGGCCTCTCCAGAGGCGTGTCGGGTGGCTCCTCTCCAGAGGGGGCACGCGTTCGCGTTGGAGCGACAACCGAGGTCATTCTCCGGCACATTTTTTGGCGCGCGCCCTTTGGGGCCTTGCAGCCAGTGCGAAGAATGCGAACGGGAGCTGGGGTTTCGTTCATGCTTCATTACACAACCGTCTGGTCGTTTCCTCGCTGTCTGCGAGCGGAATATTTGGGCGGCAGGGTTCATTTCCAAATCACCGTGTACGGGATGAAGTTCAGCTTGGGGTTCTTGGCCTGCAGCTCTTTCATGAACGCTTCGGTCATGGCGGTGTCGTTGCGCGGCAGCCAGAGTTCGGCCAAGCTGCTGTTTGCGAGTTGGGCGAGGCCGTCATTGTTGAGGGCGGCGGGGGGCTGGACGCCGCGTTCGGCGAGGCGGACTTTGCGCAGAGTTTTCGAACGCGCCAGTGGGTCGAACACGGCGTTGGTCAGTCCGGGGCAACGCAGGGTGAGCTCTTTCAGTTCGGGGAGTTTGACGAGGGCGGACAAACCCGAACCCGTGATCGACGGCAGGCCGAGCTGAACCCGTTTGAGGCGGTTGATCAGGGCGAGCGGCGCGAGGTCGGCGTCGGTGATCCTGCTGCCGTTGAGGTTTAGGGTTTCCAGGCTGACCAACTGGCCGAGCGACTGCAACGAGCGACCGGAGAGGTGTTCGTTCGGGCCGAGCGAGAGGTCGCGAAGCCGCGGGATGTTTTGCAGGCTGGCCAGCGCCGCGTCGCCGGCCTGGGTCTCGGCGAGTTGCAACTTGTCGAGTTCGGCGAGCACACCGAGCGCGGCAAAATCCGCGTCCGCCGGTGCGCTCACTCCGCGCAGGTCGAGTTCGCGGAGCCGCGGGAGCTTGGCGATGACCGACAGCGAGGCGCGGCTGAGTTTGGTCTGGCGGGACAGGCTGAGTCGATTGAGTTCGGGGAACGCAGCCAGGTGCGTGACCCCCGCGTCGGTCCAGGTTGCCTCGCCGTTGTGGCGGCGGCTGGTGCGGAATTCCTCCAGCGGACAATCGGCGAACGCGGCCAAAAATGCGCCGCTGGCATCCACCTCGTGGACCGACAAGACGCGCAAGTTTATATTGCCCGCGAGCTGTTGAAGTCCGGCGTCGGTGAGGCCGCCGTTGGTGCCCCAGACTTCGAACGCCACCAGCGAGCGAAGTCCGGCGAGCTGCACCATGTGTGTGTCGTTCACCGCGACCGAGCGGCCGAGCACCAGTTTTTTCAGCGCCGGCATACGCGCGATCAGGCTCAGATCCACGCTCGACGCTTCCATGCCCGAACCGATCGTTAGCTCTTCAAGTTGCGGCAGCGAAGCGAGCGATTGCAGGCCCTTGCTGGTAATTTTGGGCTGTTCCGCGGTTCCCCCTATTGGATGTAGCTGCACCCGGCGGAGTTCGGGGAGGTGGGCAAGGGCGGCCAGGCCGCGTTCTTGGAAGGCCCCGCCTTTGAAGATTGCTTCGAGCTGAAGGCCGTCGCGTGAATCGAGTTGTCCGCCGATCGCCTTGATCACTTGGCGCGCTTTTTGTTCGCGTTCGTAGACGGCGCGGGCGGGCGCGTTTTGCGGGTCGGCGACGTCGCGGGCCAGCCGGAAACCGATATAGCAGGCGGCGTCGTCGGCGTCCCAAAAACTACGCATCGACGAACGGCACACGATGGGTCCGGCGCACCAGGCTCCGCCACGAATGACGTGGAAATCGTTGGCCTCGGTTTGTGGTCGGTCGCGGTTCACCGGGTCCAGCGCGATGCCGTTTGGCTTGTCGTATTTCGGGCGTTTGAATTCGGTGTAGACCGTGTCGAGCCAGAGATCTTCGCACCACTCCCAGACGTTACCGTGCATGTCGTGCAGGCCGAAGGCGTTCGCCGGATAGCTGCCGACCGCGGCGGTGAACGCGGCGCCGTCGCCGGGCAGTTTGTCCCAGTCGTTGAGCCAGTTGCGGGTGGCGGCGAGCCGGCGCTCCTTCTCGAGTTCGGAGTCGGCGATGTTAGCGTGTGTGTGAATCACGCCGCGGGCCGCGTCGCCGAACGAGAAAAAGGTTTCGGTGCCGGCGCGACAGGCGAACTCCCACTCGGTTTCGGTCGGCAAGCGGTAGGTTCGGCCTTCCTTTTTGCTAAGCCAGGCGGCGAAGGCACGCGCGTCGGCGAGGGTGACGCCGGTCACCGGATGGTCGTCGTTTTGGTTGAAGCCGGGGGCGCGCCAGGTGACGTCCGGACCGCGTTCGAAGTCGCGCGATTGGTAGAGGGGTAGTTCGGGGTCGGTGGGTGCCCAGCCGACGATTCCGAGCGATTCTTTTGCTGCGTTCTCGGCGGTGGTTTTGTAGCCGGTTACCTCCACGAACGCGCGGAATTGCCCGACGGTGACTTCGGTGGTGGCGATCTCAAAAGGTTTGGTGATCCAGGTCCAGTGCGCCGGTGATTCAGGGTTGCCGAAGAATTGGGCCGAGGTGGAGTGGGGGAAAGCGAGGGCGATTTTGCGTTCGCCGCCGCTCATGCCGCGAATGAATTTTCCGCCCTCGAGCCGGACCATGTCCATGCCGATCGAGTTGGGTTCGGGATCGGCGCCGAGGCCGGGGACGGGATTTAGGAGCAGCACAGCCGCAGCAAGGAACGACAACGGAAGCAGCGCGTTCATCAGCGTGTCGATGAGCTCGTTTCGGATCGGCTTGAAAAGGTTCAGCATCATGTTTCCGGACGAGATTCCCGTATGGTAAAGGTCTGCCATAATGTGGCAAAGGTGTGCCATACTGTGGCAGGATCTTGCCACACTATGGCAGTCGTTTGCCATACTGTTTGCCTTAATTGTCACTATGAAAAAATCGCTCTGCTGCCCGTTTCGTTTTCTTTTGTTTCCCGTTTTGCTGCTCGCCGCGTCCGAGCTGGCGGCGGAATCTCCGAACCTCTTGTGGATCACTGCCGAGGACATGAGCGCGACGCTCGGTTGTTATGGCGACGACTATGCGACCACGCCGAACATCGACGCGCTGGCCACCGAGAGCGTTCGTTACACGCATGCCTTTGCGACCGCGCCAGTATGTTCACCGTCGCGTTCGTGTTTGATCAACGGCGTCTATGCGCCGACCCAAGGGACGCATCAGATGCGTTCGGCGTTTCCGATCGACGACGAGATGACGGGCTTTCCGTCGTTCATCCGCAAGCGCGGCTATTACACCAGCAATAATGTGAAAACCGATTACAACTCGGCTAACTTCAAGGAGATTGAGGCGGCGAGTTGGGATGAGACCAGCGCCACGGCGCATTGGCAAGGCAAGCAGAACGACCAACCGTTCTTCAGCGTGTTCAATTTGATGACCTCGCATCAGAGTCGGTCGATGGTGTGGCCCTACGAAAAGTTTGAGGAAGAGGTTCAGAGTAAATTGAGTAAGGACGAGATCCACGACCCGGCGGAGGCGCCGGTGCCGGCCTATTATGTCGACACGCCGGTGGTGCGCAAAACGGTGGCACGCTTTTACGATTGTGTGACCGCGATGGACAAAGAGGTGGGCGCTTTGCTGAAGCAACTGGAAGACGACGGACTGGCCGAGGACACGATTGTGTTTTTCTATTCGGATCACGGTTCGGGTATGCCGCGCCACAAACGCGCCTTGCTCGACAGCGGGATGCACGTGCCGTTGATGATTCGCTTTCCGGAGAAGTACAAACATTTCGCGCCGGGCAAGCCGGGTTCGACCAGTGACCGGCTGGTGAGTTTTGTCGACTTTGGTCCGACCGCGCTGAGCCTGTTGGGCATCGACGTGCCGGACTACATGCAGGGCGTGCCGTTTCTCGGCGAAGCGGCGGGTCCGGCGCGCGAGATGGTGTTCGGTCATCGCGACCGGGTGGACGAGGTCTCGGATTTGGCGCGTTCGGTGCGGGATGGGAAGTATCTGCTGATCCGTAACTTCATGCCCCATCTCGGTTACAATCAGTTCACGGCGTGGCCGGACTTGGGTGAGATTCGCGGCGAGTTTTACGCCAACACGGACAAGGAAAAGATGACGCCCGCGCAGTGGCACTTTGCTGGTCCGACGCGTCCGGTGATCGAGTTTTACGACTGCGAGGCCGACCCGCAGAACCTCAACAACCTAGCCGATGACGCGTCGGTTCGGGACGAGGCGATCCGTTTGGTTCAGGCCTTGCAGGAGCATCTGTTGAGCACCAAGGACCGCGGCTACATGCCCGAGGCGGAGATGTTTGCCGGCGCGGACGAGGAACTTGACGCGGCGGCGGTGGAAGCTGGCTGGCGTGCGGCCGACTCGGTGGGCTTTGCCACGAAGGATGAATTGCTGTTGCAACTCGGCAGTGAGAATCCGATCGCCCGCTACTGGGCGCTGATTGGTTTTTGTGCGTTCAAAGGGGACTTGGGGGCGGACGTCGAAGATGTGGTGAAGGAGTCCTTGTTCGACAAGTCGGCGACGGTTCGGATCGAGGCGGCGAACGTGCTGGGTCGTCGGTTCGAGAATTTTCGCGGTCGCAGCGTGCTCGAACGCGAGTTGCGCAGCGACGATTTGCGCGTGGTCCTTCACGCGGCGCGCACCTTGGAACTGTTCGGGCCTTCGATGGCCAAGAGTCGCAAGGCGATGGAGAAATTGAAGGCGCGATGCGAAAAGATTCGCCCGCCCGGCACTTCGCCGGTGGTGGTTCAGCCGGACAAGGATATGGCGATGTTCATCGGCTTTTCGGCGGATGGGTTTTTGCAGCGAGTACCGGAAGAGTAGGGGAGTGATCAGTGGTCAGTGATCAGTGGACGGCCCGCCCTTCGGGCGAACACTGTTTAGGCTGCGGTCCAGCGGCGATGTAGATCTCTCGCTATTGGCTTTTAGGTCCTTGCTTTGTCGATCCGTGACTAAATGAGTCAAACTTTTCAAAATTCCTTGGTCGATCGGGAGTGAACTTGGCACGAGCCGCGTTAGCTGTGACATAGGGGCACTTAGTGGTGCGTCCGGCCAAAGAATACAGGGAGCAGATGCCCTCGGAGCCATGAGGCCGTTCCGACCGGACATGAAGCAAGGGCTCGTGCAAAGGGGCAGGCCAGTCGGTTCATAAAGGCTCTTACTACCCCGGGTTCCGCTCGTACCTCGCTGCACTCGGGGCTACTTTCTTGCCACCACTCCGTGGTTCGTCGTAGAGGGTTCGGCGTGGGTCCGAGACCTTCGAAATAGTTCAAATATCTTTGGCTAAGCGTTTGGGTTCGGACGCCGTGACAGTGCCTTCGCCGATTTACCTAGGTGAAAACCATGCGTTAAGGATAAGATTGTAGGACACATTCACGAAATGCGGGAGGGGGGAATTCTCCCTGACATTTCTTAAGTTAAAAAAGTGCGCCACCTTTTAGGTGTCGCGCTGGGAGAAACATGAAGACCTCGGATCATTTGTTACTGCGCGCTATTTTACTCCTTTCAGGATGTTTTTTGTCTGTGCCCGCCCAGGCCGCCGTGAGCGAACTGGTCGCCAGCAACGACATCGATGCGCCGGCCTTCATCCTCGATCATCACGCAACCGATGGCAACGCGGCCACGCTCCGCAATGGGCTGAAAGCCGACCTCACCGTCACCATTTCGCGCACGTTTTTCGATCCAGCGATCGACCAGGAATACCGCGTCGTCTACCAGCTCTTAGCCAAAGGAATCCCCGTCCCTCTCACGAACGGCGTCGTGGACGCCTTCACCGGAGCCTCGCCCAGTTTCCAAGTCACGCTCACCGGGTTCAACCAAAACTTTAGCGATAGCTTCAGCATCTACCCCGATCCTGTCGCCACACTCTCCAACAAAGAGGGGTTCAGGGTTGATGCCAGGCTGCAAAGCCGAGAGGGCTTCAGGCCCTGGACGGACATTCTGGCCTCCCGCCTGAGTGACCCCCAAAACGTCCACCACTTCACGGAAACGGTTTCTGGCGACGCCGACTGGAACATCCGCACCACCATCAGCGATACCCTGTGGCAACGGCGATACGCCGTCGCCACCGATCCCGCCCGCGACTCCTTCCGCGCCGCGGTCGTCACCTCGTTCGCGCGGTTCGATGACTGGAATGCCGCGCCCGCCGCCGTCACGACGGTCTACACGATCGACTTCGATCTCATTGAAGCTTCCACCGGCAACGAGATCCCGCTGGAAAACGACGGACAGGTGACCCGACTCTGGAAGGCCCAAAGCTATCAGCAGGTCGGCCTCGACCGGATCCCGGTTTTCCAGAACGCGTCCACCTCGGTGGATCTGCGTCCGCTGGTCCAACTACGCTCTCGTTCGGAAACCTACCGACTCGTCTGCAAGGTGTCCCACGTTGAAGACGCAGCCTCCACCGCCTACCTCGACGCCACCTGTCCAGTCGGTGCAACCGGACTGCTGCACTTCAACGGTAACTTGTTCTTCGGCGCCATCAGGACGACCTTCGACCAGATTTCGAACAATCCAAGCTACGGCACGACCGGCCCGAACTACGTCAACTCGATTCTTCAGATCGCCAACGGCCACGGAACCCTCCCGCTGAACCCCGACTATGTGTACGGCGACAACACCCCGTTGAATGTCCGCCTTTTTGACAATGGCGACGCCTATATTTCCAGCGGATCCCAAACCCTGTTCGACCCCAACACGCTATTTGAATCGGTCGAGTACACCACCAATAACCTCACCTTCGAATCCTTCCCCGTCATTGCCGACGCCTCGGGTTCACCGCCGACTCGTTTACCGTGAGGCTGCCCCAGGGACACATTTACTTCCCGGACACCACCGTGTCCTTCAACCGCGGCCAGTCCTTCTTTACCCACGCCACCCCCGTCGCGCTCTCTGGCAATCTCAACCTGCTCAATAATCTCAACGTGGCGCTGCCCGGAAATGCCGGCTTCATCGATGAGTCCCAGCCTCTGCGGTTCGGCGCCAGAGTCCTGACCATCAGCACTGCGGGAGTCCTCACCTACGAGAACTTCACCCAGCACCGATACATCCATGAAGCCGCCTACAATCAGATCGAAGATGATGTCGCAATCGGCCGGGTCAAGCGGTTCGATCTGAACGACAAGCCGCTCGACGAGCGTCCGTCCAACGACCGCTACCTCCGCAAGGTTGGAAGCATCGCCAACGGTCAGGTCCAGATCAATGCGGTCGCCGACACATCCTCCCGCATGACGACCGAACTGGATCTTGCCTCCGCTTCCTTCCAAGCGCATTTCCCCGCCTTCGCGGAGGTTGAATGGAGCGGCGGCGCGGGCGTTGTGGTCATCAAGGAAGGGCAGGTTCAGCCCGGATCGAGTCTCGCCGACGTCACCAAACTTGACCTCCCTTATCATCAGACCTGTCCCGATGAACCCTGCGCCAGCGGCGTGCCACAAGAGAATCTCGCTGGCCAGCCCGATGCCCAAACCCTTGACCTGACACCCGGCGGCGGCCTGCACACTGCCACCGAAATTACGTCCCCGAACTTCCTCGCGTGGGGCGCCCGCGGTGATGGCAAAACCCCCGCTGCGCCGCACCCCGACTACCCCTACACCCATCGCACGGATGTGTTCGCCAGCGGAAATTTCTTCATGCCGGGCTATCACCTTTTCGCTGCCGACAACTCTCTGCTGACCTCCGCGCCCTTCAACCAACTCCAAGGTGATGCCGCACCCGCGGCCCTGCTGCTCTCCGGGTTCAGCGGCGATCCCGCCAATCCCGATCTCCACCTCCCGGATGAGGGGGAATACACGAATGGTGATGGCGATTACCCGGGCCTCAATTTTATCGTCTCCGGACCCGGTCGGAACGGGGCCTCCCGCCTCGCGGGCGAAACCAGTGACTACGACTACGAACTCCTCCCCTCAGCCTCGAAATACTACACTCGCAGTGCCGGCGTTTTCGGCCGTCAGGTGGGGGTTGACGGCTCCTTTGATCCGAGCCTCAAGATGTACGGCTACGACTTCACCCTGACCTCCTTCCAACTTTCCTTCATCGCGTCCGAGCAGCACGAGTCCTGGGTGAACGGTGCCGTCAGTGTCAGTGGACACTCCGATTTTACCCAGCAATTCCTCGGCCTCGAACTCAACTGCATCGGCGAACTCGAGGGCGCCGAACTCGATCCCGCAGACAGCTCCATCAAGAATCTCGTCTATTGGAACTCGCAGTTCACGCCGCTCTCGCTCCGTTTCGAAACCACCCAGAGCAACCCGCCTGGGGACTGTCCGCCGCTGTACGAAGGCTTCCTGAGCATGGGCGTCAAAACGCGCGCCGCCCACATCGCCTCAGACCTTTACGGAACCTTCGCCTTCCGCGCCAGCGACGGCAATCTCCTCACCCGAACCACCGGGGCCGCTTTCGGCATCCACTCCGAACTTGGCCTGCCCGCCCAGATACCGCTCAGCGGTCCCGGCGCCGACTACTCGCTCGTGCCGGTCGGCAAGTTGCGCTACTCGAACCCGGATGAAAACCCCGACGCGGTGGTCGGTAATCCCGGCGGCTTCGTCACCTTCGGCTGTACCATCAACGTGCCGTATTTCCGCGACCTGCAAACCCAGGTCATGACCACCGCGAACGACTCGCCCGCCGCCCCTCTCTATCTCGCGCCCGGATGGACTGAAGCCGGCAAGACCCTGTTCGGCCACATCGACTTCGACCCCAACCACAAAGGCTGGCCTGAAGGAGCGATCGCGCTCAGCGAATACCAGGCCCCCACGCCGGCCACCGATCCCGCCTATCTGATCCACGCCGAACAGGATTTGTTCGGCATCATCCCGCTTTCCTACCCGCTGCGCTGGGATGACGCGGCGCGCAAGTTCGCCTCCATGGTCCAGTCCAACGACGACATCTTCGTCATCACCGTCGATCACCAGATCGACTATCTCGATGCGTCCGCCGCCAAGGTCTCCTTTGGCACGAAGTACGACGGTCTGCCCGAGATCAACCTGTCCAGCCTGCTTAACGAGCAGATCGACGGAGCGGCGGAGGCCGTCAGCACGGCGGTCACCGCACCGCTCAAAGACGCGATCGACGATGCCTTCCAGGAATTCGAAAACCTCCTTTCGGACTCGCTCGATGCGGTCATCGATCCGGTGGTTGATGAAGCGGCGGAGCAAGTCTTCTGCCCGTTTTACGACGAGGTCCTCTTCCAGTACAACAAGGCCCGCAATGCGGGTGACAACTGGGCCGCCTTCGAGGCCGAACTCAACGCACAGATCAGTGCCCGTCTGTTCGATGCGGGATTCCCGAACGCCGTCACTGATCTCAGCCAGCAGCTCGGTAGACTTTCCGATGTCGGGGGAGATGCCGCGTCGGTGACCGCCGATCTCAAGGACGCTCTCGAGTTCATCATCATTGGCATCGACAGCGTCGCCAACCGTGTCGAACTCGACGGCTCGAACCAACCTGTTTTTCACAAAGACCCTGCCAGTGCGTCTGGAACTGTCAGAAACGGCCTGCTCAACGAGGTCTCCGGCGAGCGCCAAATTGTTCAGAGGCTGGTGCAGCTTCTCCTCGAAGAACTGGTCGAACCCAACGTGCGCTCCATCCTTGAACCTCTCCTAAACGATCCTGCCTCCGAACTGAACGATGATCTCAACGCATTGATTGCCGAAGCGGATCCCACGCTCGATCAAATTGCGGAGGTCCTCAACGAGATCCGCGTCTATGTCGTTGAGATCTATGACATCGTCTCGGACGCCGAGGAGTTCATCGACGACTTCAACACCCTGGTGGCCGATGCATCCAATTCCGTCGATGGCTTCCGCACCATTATGGACAAGCCCGCCACCCGTGCTCTGAGTTTCCTCCGGGATCTCGCTCAGCAAAATGGGATTGACGTTACGGCAGGAAGCGACCGGCTCGACGAGCACCTCGACCTGTTCGAGGAGTTCCAAAAGGACGTCTTCATTGGCAGTCTCAAGGCTGAACTGAAGGATGCATTGGTCGAGTCCGAACTCATGCAGCAGTTCAAGTTTCTCCTGCGACAAGCCCTTTACGACTTTCAGGCCAAGTTCGAGCAAACCGTTGCTTCGGTACTCTCCGAGGTGTCCGGGATTATGAAAGACCTGATCTCGGAAACGGTCGGCGTCCTCGAAGACGAGATCAATCCGCTGCTTGGTGACGTCAACAAACACATGGGCGCAGCTGAAGTCAGTGGCTACGCCGAGTTCAACGGGGACTCCCTGCGCAAACTTCGCCTCGACGCCGCGATGCAGTTCAAGATCCCGGACGACATGCAGCTTAATGTCTTCCTTGAGATCTGTGTCTACACCTCGGAAGACGACCAAAACGGTTGTGTCGATCCGGGCGACAAGACGGTGGAGGTGACCATCGGCGCCACCGACGTCCCCTTTGACTGGATCTCGGAGGGCCTGCGCGCCTCGCTCGCGGTGAAGATGTCCCTCAAGGATCAAGGGTCCGGACTCTATCCCAATGGCGTCGGCGGCTCCTTTGAGATCACCAAGGGCACCATCGCCTTTCAATCCTTCGAGATCACTTGCCTCGCCGCTACCCTGGCTGTCGGACTCGATGACTGCTACCTCGGTGCGCGCGCCTGCGGACGATTCAATTCGTATGACATCTCGGTTGGCGTCTTCTTTGGGCGGACCTGCACCCGCGATCCATTGCTGCTCGTCGACAGCGATGTCGGCGCGCTCTTTGCCGCCGACGATCTTCCGCTAAGCGGCGCGTACGTGTACGGCGAAGTTTGGTTGCCCATTTCCGAACTCCTCCTCGGCATACCGGCCACCTGTTTGTTCGAGATTTCCGCCGGGATCGGCACCGGCATCGGCTTCTTCCTGGATGACGATGCTTCGCCGATCTTTGTCGGCAAAATGTTCGCCGCCATATCCGGAGAGGCCTTGTGCGCCGTTTCGATCAAAGGGGAGGTCACCATGGTCGGCCTTGTCCAGGACGGTTCGTTCTCCGCCTCCGGCACCGGTCGTCTCTCCGGCCGCGCTGGCTGGTGTCCCTTTTGCGTCAAGTTCAGCGAGTCCGCCACCATTCGATACAATAACGGCGACTGGGACGTTGACTACTAATCAAACCCCCAACGAATCATGATCCGATCCATTCTCATCGTTCTTTTGTTCGGCTCGGCCCTGGTTCAGGGTCAGACCAGCGATCCTCTCATCTACACCGTCGGCAAGGTGTTTTCCGACGGGCCGGCGCATCACGCCTTCGTTCTCTGGCAGCCCGGTGATCCCGCCGTCACCTTCGGCAAGGAGTTCGCGATCTACCGCAAAGATGGGGACGTCGATTCCGCCAATCCCTACGCCCGCCTCGGACGCACCAGCCTGCAAAGCGGCCCTGCCGTTATCCATGCCCTGCTCAAACTCGGCGGACGCTTCGATCACAACGCCGCCATGGTCGCCGACCGCATCAATACTCTTTACGCCGATTCCATTTCCCAACCGGGCACGCAGCCCGCGCCCCCCGCCGAACCCGGCCTGGACGAAGCCCGCAAGCTGGCCCACCTGCTCGGCATCGCCGCCACCGAACCCAAGATCTTGAAGCGCCTGTTCTTCCTCGGGCGGGCCCATCCCGGCGTCTACCTGGCGCTCGGGCACGGCTTCGCGATCAAAACCGATGCTGCATCGGTGCAGACCTATGAAGTTCGCGAGGTCAACGCCGCCGGCACGGATGTTCGCGTCATCGGGCGGGTCACGCTCGACGCCGCCAACCCGACGACACTCACCCGTCCGTCGCGTCCCTATGAGGTTTTTTACACCCCGAACGCGCCACAGCACGAAGCCGCCTCGGCCCGCGACCATCTCGTCACTCGCCAGCGTTGGGGGGTCCCGAACGACCTTCGTCGTTTGTTGCCGCACACCTTCGGCTTCAATCTCTACCGTGTCCGCGAGGATGTCGCCATCGGCCAAGGATGGCACAACCCCGGCACCTTTCCAGACACTGGCCGGCTCGAAAACTTGGTCGCGTCTTCCGCCGGTGTTCCTGATCCGGCCGCCAAGCGCATCAACATGCTCCCGCTCCTGGCCAGCGCTCTCATGACCGAAGCGCAGGCCGCCAACCTTGCCGCCGACAGCGAAACCTTCTTCGCGCATGACGACAACGACCCGCCCGAGAATCCGTTCGTCGACGGGCAAACGTTCTACTACTTTGTCGCCGCCCGCGACATCGCCGGCCATCCCGGACCTGTTTCCCAAGGAACACGTATCGTCATCTGCGACCGCCTCCCGCCGCCCGTTCCCATTATTAGCGGGGTGCGCAACATCTTCCGCACCTCGGTCGCCGATCTCGCCAATCAACAGGGGGCCCAGCATTTCCGTCTGCGCATCCGGCAGAACCCGGAAGCCCCCGTTGCCGACGCCGCCGCGAACTACCGAATCTACCGCTGGCCGGACCACACGGCCCACCTTCGCAGCGCCAATCCAAACATGAACCTCGTCGCAACGCTCAGCCACATGCCTGGGCAGACCCACCTCGATTGGGACGACAGCGGTGCGGGGGCACCCACCCTCACGCCAGGTGACAATGCCCAAGCGGGCCGCACTTGGTGGTACACGGTCCGGGCCGAAGACGGTTCCGCATGCACCATCAAAAACCTCTCCGGCCACTCGCCGCCGGTGTTCGGAGTGCTGCGCGACCGCGTCGGGCCCACCCGCTCGGACGGGCATGTGTCCCGCTGCCGTTTCATCCCCGAGGTCATCTGCGAACCCGATCCAGAGGTCGTTCTCCTTGCTGCGCTCGGCTTGCCGGAGGACTACCCGGGCTTCGTTGCCCGCTACATCCGTCGCGATTCGACCATCTATGGCTTTGATATGGAGTTCGTCGACACGAACCTCGACCCCGGAGAGGTGCTGTTCAAATCGAGCCGCTTCTTCACCGTCCCGAACGTCAAGGACGTCGCCATTCCGATCTCCCCGGCCACTCTCGACGGTCGAGTCATCCGCACCCGTGCCCGCAGCAAGACCGGCCTCGTCGGACCCTGGGTCGACTGCCGGTTTGAACCTCGCACGGTCGACCAAGGAGCCGTCTTGGTCTTTCCCATCGAACTCAAAGGACGCGAGGTTTGCCTCCCCGTCCTTGATCTCCCGCCCGGTGACACGCCGCTCCCCCACGATGTCATCGGGCCGGGCGGCCAGATCGTCGGCCCCAACGTCACCACCACACTGCCTGCGGACACCGCCGAGTATCGCATCTACCGACGGGTCGGCGATGCCGGCGCGTTCGAACTGCTCGAACGCGGCAGCGGCAACGACCTCCCCAACCCGCTTCCTGGCAACATCATGTTCGACGACCCCGCCCCGCCCACCGAGGGCGGCACCGAGGCCTGCTACTTCGTGCAAGTGTTCGATGAGAACGGTAACTCCGGCCCGCGCGTCAAGATCGGCTGCGTGACCATCCAGTCCGGCGACCTCGCCGTGCCCATGCTCGCCGAGGCCACGTACCTCGCCCAGAACGCCGGCCAAGCACAGATACGGCTGAATTGGTTTTGCGATCCCGTCAGCGCCGAGCGGTTCGAAATCTGGTGTGCCGCGGCCACCGCCGCCGATCCCGGCGTCACGTCGATCCTCATCGGGCCCAAGCTCGACACCTTGCCCGGGGCCCTCGTCAACGATGACGGCGCGCTTTCATTCTGCGGCTACCAGACCAAAACAATCGCCTCGGGAAAAATCGGTTCCGGTGCCGAGTTCAGCACCGTGCTCAACGTCCCTTCCGCGCAACACCTGACGTTCGTGGTCCGCGCGGTCGGAAAGGGCAGCTACCAGAACCCGCCGGTGGACGACGACGCCCGTCCCACCGGACCTTTTTCCAATGCCATCGTCGCAAACTGGGCCGCGCCCCCGTCACCCAATCAACCCGTTATTCCCTGGCCCGCGCTCGGCCTTCCCGGTGTGGCCGATGTCGAACTCGACGTGCTCAAATACCAACAAGGCGAAGGCCCTTTTTACGCGATGCCGCTGCCCGACGGCGACAGTCACGCCTCCGCCATTCTCATGGGCACCTACAATTCCATCGAGGGCGGCGCCTTTATCAACGGCAACAGAGACCCGCTCAGTATCTTCTTTTCGTTCCGAAAACAGAACATCCATCCCGTCCCGGTCGACCAGCTCGAACCCGTTCTTCCCTTCGTCGTGTACCGTCACCAAGTGCCGAGTGAGGCCTATCCCGCCGCCGTTCCGAACCTCGTTCAAGTTTCGCCCCTCCTCGATCGCATTGGCTACAAGGAATCCGGTAACGGCTTTCGCATCCTTCGCGACCCCTTCTTCCGCTTCATCCCGTTCAACGCCATTTCCGTCGGAAGCCCTTACTACCTGCCAGTCGGAGGAACCTTCAGTCGCAACCTGCAAAACGCAGTCATCGCCAACCCCAACCAGCAGGCCAACGTTCCCTACCTGAAAGACTACGACACCATGGTCTGCTGGGTCGACCCGATGCCCGTCGCCCGGGGCGCCAGCTACCAGTATTTGATTGTCCACTTCACCCCACGCGGGGAAATCGACCGCGTCATCCCAACCAACGTCGTAAAACACTAATGAAAACGCTGATCAACCTCCTCCTCGCTTTCGTCAGTGGCGTCGCACTCGCCGCCCCCTCGACCGACCTCGGCACCGAACTCTCCGTTCCTATGGAATCCGGCAAAAGCATTGCCCTAGTTGATCGAGCCACCGGCCAGATCCGAGTCATCTCGGTCAACGGCGCGGGAGACCTTTCCTCGAGCACGCCCGCTCAAACCGAGCTTCCGGATATCACCGGTGTCACCTCGGGCTTGCAGGACGGTGGCAGCGAACACCTCGTCCTCGCTTCCGCCTCCGCCAATCGCATCGCCACCTTCAATCTCGACACCTTATCCGCCACCCCCCATTTTCCACGTGAAATCGGACCGTCTTCCCTCGCGCTCATCCAGCGATCTGGCGCCAGTCCATTGCACCTGCTCCTGCAAAACATCTACACCGCCGGAGGGGACTCCTTTTCCCTCCAGCGCCAAGATGCTGATGAATCTGACCACCTCGACACCCTCAATACCTCTCGCACCCACGCCTCACTCCAACCCTTCTACGAAACACCGGTGGGACCCCGCTACGCCGTCACCGTGCGCGACGACGGCGCTTCCGCACGGCTTGCCACGCTCACGAGCTCCGACTCCGACACCGTTAGGCTCACTTTGTACGGAACCGTCCGGCCCGATTCCGTGGTCGCCAGCAACATCCGGCGCGAAGACAACCTTCTCATGCTCGCCACCTATCAACGTGGAGAGAACGAGATCCTACTCGTCCCCGCCTCCACTCCACCGACGCTGGGTCCGCCGCTCGCCGTCGGGCTCGCCAAACCCGTCCACCACCTCAGCGCCGCTCCGACGGGCAGCGGCCCAGCCGGCATGCTCGTCACCTACACGGACGGCACCGCCGCCCATTTGGTGATCACCACGGCCTACACCCTTAAAATCATCCAGAACTTCACCTCCCCCGACAACGACTCGATCCGCAGTCTGCTCGCCTTCCCCGGACTCGGCGTGCTCGCCCTCACCGGCGATGCCTCCACCTCTTCCGGCTCGCATTTCTACGCCTGGTCGGGCAGTTCATGGGACTTGGCCGACAGTCTCGCCCTTCCGGCGCTCGGCAATCCCGACAACGCCGAACCCGACTTCGCCACGCTCTTTTGGTTCAACGCCGAACCGCTCGTCGCACCCGGCGCCCAGCTCGTCGCCATGGAAAGCCTCCCCGACTGGACGAGCAAACCCAGCGCCGTCCCCATCCCGGCAAACGTGCTCACCGAATCCTACCTCGGCCCGACCAGCGGACTGGACAACCCCACCGCCTCGGCCACCACCGCACCCCCCGGGGCCGCGTTTCTCCTCACCAACCAGAACAGCGACAACAGTTCCCTCACGGCCTATGGCAGCCAGCTCGCCCTCCGACTACCCTCCCTCGAACTCACCCCCGACTCCGGCAGCTACCCCGGCCCCATCCTCCTGACCGCCTCCATCGGCGACGATCTTCATCAGGTCTTCTACCGCGAAAACAGCCCCGCCGCCGTTTGGCAAACCTACACCGATCCACTCACCATCGCCTACCCATCCACGTGGCAGATGTACGCCCATGATCCGTCCACGGGCATCAACAGCCCCGTCTTCACCCGCTCCTACCAGTTCGACACCGCCGAACTCGCCGGCTTTGATTCCGACGGCGACACCGTCCCGGACTTCGTCGAACGAGAGGCCGGCCTCGATCCCCAGGGCGGTGCCGACAGCGACGCCGACGGGTACACCGATCTCGACGAACTGCTCAACGGCTCCGACCCCGCGGACGAGAACAGCAAGCCTGGTTTCTCGACCTCGCCATTCAACGGAGAGGGGTTCCTCATCCTCGCGCAGGCCCGCGACGCATCCGGTTCACAAGCCTCCGATCACTTGCCCGGCGACCTCCGCGACGGGGAAATCATCACCCTCCGAGGCATGACTTCCAACCTGCTCGGCACGGGTCCGGTTGCACCACTCGCCACGCCGACTTCTCTGTTCGGGCAGCTAGCCGCCACCCTCAAAGCGGGCACCGCCGTTCCGGCCCACGAGTGGCTTGTCCTGAACTCGCCGCAATACTTCGACCTCGACGGGCCCGACCCGCAGACCCGCGGCGGGCGGGAGGTGTACCGCGTTCTTCAGCGCCCCCAGCAATCGCCACCGGTGATTGCCCCAGTCCTTAGCGGCACCGACCGGTTCGCCGATGCGGCCGCTTGGCTCGCTGCGGCAGACGCCGCGTACGCCAGTTACAAGCAAGTCAGCTCCATCACCACGCTTGATCCCACCGACACCGCACTCGCAGTGGTTGCCGAAACCGCACTGTTCCTCGCGCTCGGCAACCTTGACGCCGCCACCCGAAGCGCCCTTGAGGTTCCCGCTTCCGCCAGCGGCTTCACCTTGTTCGGCCAGCGCGACGACGACATCCTGCGCACCAGCCTCAGCCTTGCAATGCGCGACGCCCTCATGAGCGTCGGCCTCTCGCTGCCCGAACTGCTGAACCAAATCGAAACGGCCCTCGGCGGAAACGTTGCGGTGCAGACTCTCTCGGCCAACCTCTACAACTATCACGTCGCACACTCCCAACCCACCGGCGCGCCAGCCGACATCATCCCGCTCTTGCCGCTGCCCCTCGACGCCCTCCGTGAACTTGTCCAAGGTGGCCCGCTTCCCGCCGGGTACAGCGGCGCGGCCACCGCCGGCACGGTCGCCAGCGCCCGGGCCGCGTTCGCCAACGCGCTCGCCCAAGTCCCCGCAGCCTACCGCCCAACCGCCACCTGGACCGTCGACGTTCAGGCTCCCGTGCTCAACGGTCAGGCCTACTCATACATCAACCTCGGCAGCGGCAACCCCGTCGCCTTTTTCGAACTCGATGGCGATCCACTCTCCCTCGACCAGGGACTCGGACTCGCTGTCGGCACCCGGTTCTCCGTCACCGGCTACACCGACGTGACCGCGCCCGCTGGCCACGAAGGCATGGAGCTTGTTTCTCTGAACGTCATCTCGATACCCGCCGCCTCCGACCGCGATCAAAACGGCAATCTTCTCGGTGACGAATGGGAGGCCTTCTTTTTCGGCGAACTCGGTACCGTCGCCCCTCAGGACACGCACCCGGTCAACGGCTACACCTACTTGCAGCTTTACCTCATCGGGCACGACCCCCGCGATACCTCGACGGATATTCCCGCTGCGGCTTTCGTCAATCTGGCACCGGTCGAGTTGGATCTGAGTTCCCTGCTGAGTGGCAACTTCGGCGTCGAGTTCGAGTTTCCCGCGGACTACATCCAGTATTTCGACTTCTCGATTCAGCAGAGTTCGGACCTGCCCGGCATCCCGTTCACCAACGTCAACCATGGCCCGCTCACCAGCACCGGTCCGGGCCAGTGGCAAGTCGATCTCGGCATCAACGCATCCACTGTCGATCGGAACTTCTTCCGTCTGGTGGTCTCCTTGGCGAACTGACGGCTAGAGTAGCCGGTAGTCGGTAGGGAGCACTCGGGTGATCGGCGCGCCCTTTGGGCGGGGGGATTTCAAATTTCAAGATGACCCGGCTGGAGGGGGCGCACCTCTTTATCGAACGCAATAAATTGCCGGCGGTCACGCTCACCCGCGATTACCAACTCGGCGATGTGTTCGATGTGAAGTTCGTGGTCAGCCTCGGACGCGTTCGGGTGTGGTACGAGGGCGAGCAGGAAATGAACTGGAAGATCGTTCGAGATGGCTGCTACTTCAAAGCCGATTGTTACACCCAGTCCAACCCCAAGAAAGGCGACGCGGCGGAGGACTACGGCGAGGTGGCAATCTACGATTTGAAGGTGTCGCATCGACCGAACGAATGACCGGTCCGCGGACCGCGTTCTGAGAAACCTCATGAGGCCACGCTTCGCCCTTCCCAGATTTACGTGTTTAACGTTGTCAAACGAGGCTCGCTTCCTACAACCGCGCCCATGTTCGATCCCGTTTCCAACAAGGTAAACTTCCCCCAACTGGAGGAAGAAGTTTTGGCGTTCTGGAAAGACGCCGCCATTTTTCAAAAGTCCCTCGACCAGCGCGAGGGGAGCGACTCCTACGTGTTTTACGACGGACCGCCCTTCGCCACCGGACTGCCGCACTACGGGCATTTGCTCGCCGGCACCATCAAGGACATCGTGCCGCGCTACCAAACCATGCGCGGCCACTACGTCGAACGCCGCTTCGGCTGGGACTGCCACGGTCTGCCGATCGAAGCGCTCGCCATGGACGCGCTCGGACTAGCCGGCACCACCGCGATCCTCGAAGCCGGCGTCGATGTGTTCAACGAGAAATGCCGCAGCATGGTTGACCGCTACACCGCCGAGTGGGAACAAACCGTCACCCGCATGGGCCGCTGGGTCGACTTCGAACGCGATTACAAAACCATGGACACGCCATTCATGGAGAGCATCTGGTGGGTGTTCAAACAGCTCTGGGACAAGGGCCGCGTGTACAAATCCTACCGCATCATGCCGTACAGTTGGGCGCTCACCACGCCGCTGTCGAACTTCGAAGCGAACAGCAATTACAAGGACGTTCAGGATCCCGCGGTGACCGTTCGCTTTGGCGTCACCAGCGGCCAACTCGACGGCGCCTCCTTCCTCGCCTGGACGACCACGCCCTGGACGCTGCCGAGCAACCTCGCGCTCTGCGTCGGACCCGACATCGACTACGTCGCGGTGAACTCTGCAAAAGACGGCAACACCTACATTCTCGCCGAGGCGCGACTCGGCGCCTACTACAAGTCCGAAGAGGACTACGATGTGCGGCACCGCTACAAAGGCGCGGACCTCGTCGGCTGGACCTACGAACCGCTGCTGCCGTACTTCGCCGACCATCCGAACAGTTTCAGCGTGCTCTCCGACGACTTCGTCACCACCACCGACGGCACCGGCATCGTACACATGGCGCCCGCTTATGGTGAAGACGATTACCGCATCTGCGGCGCCGAAAACATCGAACTGGTCGACGCGCTCGACATGGAAGGCAAGTTCACCGACGCCGTTCCCGACTTCGCCGGACGCAACTGCAAAGAAGCCGACGCCGACATCATCAAGCTGCTCAAGGAATCCGGCAAACTGGTGCACAAGGGCGTCTACAAACATAGCTATCCGTTCTGCGAACGCAGCGACACACCACTGATCTACCGCGCCATCGACGCGTGGTACGTGAAGGTCGACGACATCAACGACAAGCTCGTCGCCAACAACGACAGCGTCCATTGGCAGCCCGGATTCGTCGGCGGAAACCGCTTTGGAACCTGGCTCAAGGACGCGCGCGACTGGAACATCTCGCGCAACCGTTTCTGGGGTTCGTGCCTGCCGGTGTGGATCAACGAAGACGATCCGGAGGACATGATCTGCGTTGGTTCGATCGACGAACTCGAGCAGCTTTCCGGGGTTCGGGTCGACGATTTGCACAAGCACGTGGTCGACGAGGTCCTGATCGAACGCGACGGCAAAACCTATCGCCGCACCCCCGAGGTGCTCGACTGCTGGTTCGAAAGTGGCAGCATGCCCTACGCGCAAAAACATTATCCGTTCGAGAACGCGGACGCGTTCGGCGATACCTTTCCCGCCGACTTCATCGCCGAGGGCCTCGACCAAACCCGCGGCTGGTTTTACACGCTGATGGTGTTGTCGACGACGCTCTTTGAAAAAGCCCCGTTCAAGAACGTGGTGGTCAACGGCATGATCCTCGCGGCCAACGGCGAGAAAATGTCGAAGAGCAAAAAGAACTACCCGCCGCCGGAAGAGGTGATCAACCAGTTTGGCGCGGACGCACTGCGCTTGTATCTGATCAACTCGCCGGTGGTGCGCGCCGAACCGATGCGCTTCGTCAAAGACGAGGAAGACCGCAAACAACAGAAAGGCGCGAGCGTTGGCATCCGCACCGTCGAACAGACCGTTCGCGAACTGATGATCCCGTGGTGGAACAGCTACAGCTTCTTCGTGATGTACGCCAACACCGACAACTGGCAGCCGAGCGCGAACCCGGAACCGTCCACCAATCTGATGGACCGCTGGGTGCTCAGCGCGGTGAACCGCCTCAACGCCGAAGTGGTCACCGCCATGGACGACTACGATCTGCAAGGCGCGGTGAAACCCTTCGTCACCTTCATCGGCCAACTGACCAATTGGTACATCCGTTTATCGCGCCGCCGTTTTTGGAAGTCCGAGGACGACAGCGATAAGGCGCAGGCCTACGCGACGCTGTACACGGTGCTCAAGCAACTCTCGCTGATCGGCGCGCCCTTCGTGCCGTTCCTGACCGAGAAGATCTACCGCAATTTGAAAACCGACGGCGAACCCGAGTCCGTCCATCTCTGCGACTTTCCCTTGCCGAGTTCGGACGCGCGCGACGAAGCGCTCGAGGCGCAGATGGCATTGGTGCAATCGGTGGTCGGCATGGGCCGTTCGCTCCGAACCGAGTACAAGCTGAAGACGCGTCAGCCGCTCAAAGGCATCCACGTGGTCACCCGCGACAAAGACGTGCTCGCCCACGTCGGTCAACTCAGCCAACTGGTGCAAGACGAACTCAATATCAAAGAAGTGTGGTTCGGCGACAGCGAGTCCGAACTGGTGACGCTCAGCGCCAAAGCCAATTTCAAAGTGCTCGGCAAGCAGTTGGGTCCGAAGATGAAAGCTGCCGCCGCCGCCGTTGCGCAGCTCGACAACGAACAGCTAGCGGTGATCATGGACGGTGGTTCGGTCGCGATCGATCTGGATGGTGAGTCGTTCGAGATCACCGAGGAGCATGTGTTGTTCGACCGCACCCCGCGCGAAGGCTTGGCCGTTGCCTCCGAGGGTTCGGTGGTGGTCGCGCTGGAAACCGAACTTACCCCCGAACTGCATATCGAATACCTCGCCCGCGAGATCAACCGCGCCTTGCAGCAAGCGCGCAAAGACGCCGGACTCGAGATCACCGACCGCATCAACGTGCGCGTGACCGCCGAAGGCGACTGGCAAAAAGCGGTCGAGACGCATCGCGCGTTTATCATGGAAGAAACCCTCGCGCTGGAATTGGGCGCGGACGTTATCCTTGGTGCGGACGCGTTTGCCGGTGAGCTCGAAGGCGTGTCCTTCGCCTTGGAACGCGCCTGAGGAATTTTAGGCCAATGGCACTAAATTGCCCTCCATGTTTCAGTGCGGGGAATCGGCTTACGAAAACCAAGGTTTGAACTGGCGACCTTTGACTAAAATGGCCTCGTGCGGTATGGTGAATCATAGAGAGTATTTTTATGCCATATCGAGAGATTCACGGAAACTTGTTTGCTTCCAACGCGGAGGCGCTCGTCAACACAGTCAACTGTGTCGGGCCAATGGGGAAGGGGATTGCACTCGAGTTTCGACGCCGATATCCAGACATGTTTTTGGCGTATAAAGACGTTTGTGGAAGAAGGCTATTAAAACCCGGTATGGTGCTACCCTATCTAAAAGGAAGACCATGGATTCTAAATTTGGCGGTCAAGAACGACTGGAAGCATCCTTCTAAAGTAGAGTGGGTTGAGGAATGCCTGCAAAAATTTGTCGATTGGTACCCAACGGTCGGGCTCACCTCGGTCGCTTTTCCTTGGATGGGTGCCATGAATGGACGGATTCCATTGAAGCTGATACAAGAAACCATGAGGTTTTATCTCTCGGACCTTTCCGATATTGATGTGGAAGTCTATAGCTTCGACCCGGATGCACCCGATCCCTTGTTCGAGAAACTGCTTGAACTCAGGCGGACCATTGAGCCTGATGATTTCGCATCACGCTCTAACGTCTCCAAGTCAAAGGCCAAGATGCTATACGGGGTGCTTGATGAAGTAGAGGTAACGAGCATCACTCATGTTGTGCAAAGCGGTCTTTTTGGAAAAACCGTTTTGGATCGATTGTATTGGTTTGTCGCCGAGCAGTTTTCCGAAGCAGGAGAGCCGATCAGAGAGCAGCTCGAACTTTTCTCTGGCTAGTGCATGCTCGAAGGGGTTGTAGATTATTTGGAGACGGAGCCGAGGCTTGAACTGGTACAGAGCCTACAGGAGAAGATTGGCAATCAACTCCTCCCGGAGGTCTGCGCCTATTATGTTACAAGTGAGGAAAATGCTAAGGAGATCTTGAGCAGCGGGTGTCTCTTGCCCCGAAATGAAGTTTCTAGTTTTCGACAAGATTTGTCATCATCGGGTATACAGGTGCGACGACAAAATAAAGAGGTATGGCTGGGTGACGGAAAGATAAAACGGAAACACCGTCTACATGACTGTCTGAATTTCTATCTGAACCCTACGAACTCTGGAGTACACGCTCTTTGTCGCAATCAATTGATAATGCACGGCCTCCCATTGAGGATGGTCGTTTTTGAATTCCCGATCCGTCACCTCGCACGATATGTCGATTCTTCCAAAAGTCGGTGGGCATTCTCAAATAAAAACGTGGCGAAAGGCGGATATACAAGTGATCTCCCGAATCAGGAAGATCAAGGACTGTTTGATTGGGTGGGAATCTTCGCCTTAGACGACTATTCGGATGCGAGAGCCTCGGAATTCTTACTCTGGACAGACACTCTCGGTAAAGCTGGTATTCCGATTTCATTGGCGCGCCGTATCCTTGCAAGTGCTGATTGCAAACTAGATCACTCTCCTATCCGTTTAAGCCAGTTTTTGGGATTTCGAAATCCACGAACACTCCTGAGCGCGGAAATTAAATTGAAAAAATTCATCCGGTATGGGCGCGGAGCGAACTTTTACGATGTCCTGACTGAGTTTGCCAGATTTCAGACCCTTGCTCCACTGTGCCTGAAATCATTCACCGAGGAGAAGATCGGTGCCTCTTGGCAGCACGGAATTCAACATGTGACGAGAGTTATGTTTTGGAGCCTGTATCTATCATCCACTTCGAAGCTTTCAGACGCTTGGAAGTCTGACAAAAATTTTCCTGAGAAGGCTTTATCCTGTGCGCTTTTCCATGACTTGGAAAGAATGACTCACACGGAGGACTCTGAGCATGGGAAACGCGCTGCTGGTCGTTATCGCGCAATTCTTCAGGAGGCCTATCCGGCTGACTCAGGTCTAATATGTGAGGCGATTGAGTATCACTGTCGTCCGGACTCCGATTACGGGCATCCGAAAAATCCATATTTTATGGTGTTGAAAGATGCGGACGCTTTGGATCGTGCTAGGTTTGGTTGGATGTGCGATGGTGTCGATCACAAAGGCGCCGGTTGTGACACAAAATATTGCCATAGTCACAAAGGATGTGCATATAATACCCTGCGATTAAATTACCAAATGGTTAGCGGGAAGGCGGAGTGGCCTTTCCGTAAAATTTTAGCCCAAGCAGCGTGCAATGTAGCAAAGGCGACTAAGACCGCACCTTGGGATCTAAATGACCCTTTGACCTTCTTTTCTGACTGGATTTTACGCGGTCAAAAAGTTGTTTCTGATTTGACTAATACCGCTTCAGAACGCGCCTGATTGCCCTCCTCCGTTCCCAGGTCTCCTCGCGACAGTGAGCGGTGGTCGCTACAAAGAGTGCACGTTCGGCCCGAATTCTATAGGTGGCAAAATCGCCTCTTTTCGTTGCGATTTGGCCGGATATAGATTCTATAAGAGGCCAAATCTCTGTTTTTTGGCCACTTTTGGCCACTTATAGAATCATAAGTGGCCAAATCCCGATGACGCGCAAGCCCCGAACTGCGCGAAGCCGCGTCTTCGCGAGGACTTTGGGGCAACATGAAAACGACTTCCCGCCGCTCCGACGTCTCCGCCACCAGCGCTGGCTTGCTGGTCCTGCCTGCGGGTTCGGCGCTTGGCTACTTGGCAAACGAGAAAATCGACGTGGCTTTTGTTGGCGTTCAAGGCGTGGCGCGCGGCTATTTCGGGCGGATGAAGCGTCTGGCCAAACAGGTGAACGTCACCGCGCTTTGTGATGTGGACAGCGCCTCGCTGGCCAAACGCAAGGCAGAGCATCCGTAAGCAGCAATTTTCCGGATTACAGTGGTCCGCTCACCGAACCCGTTCTGCTCGGCAATCTCGCGCTGCGCACCGGCAAGATAAACCTTATGCATAGTCGCCCGGCGGGGCATCCCACTTTTGTCAGGGAACACGATCTCCACTTTCTATCGGGCCGAAGATCTTGCCATCGTGTGGCAACGCTCTGCCACCTTATGGCAGGTTTCTGCCATATCCATTTTTGAATTCCGAAGGGCCATCGGCTCGGGAGGCCCCTCGCCCTCCAGGGGGAAAGCAACGAATGGGTTGAATCACCTCGAACGCGGATAACGCTCGAGCAAATCAAACGCGATCTCGCGCGACTCCAACGGCATTTCCAAATGGTAGCGGAGAAAGCGGCCGAGCGCTTCGCGCAGTTCTCGCCAGTGGGCTTTGGTGATCGGTGTCGCCGTCTCGCCATCCCCGGACAACGAACGCAGGTGGGCCAGTACCGGCGTGGACAAACGTAACCCGGCTTTGGCTTTAGGTACCAAGCCGCCTTCCTCGGGAGAGAATAGGTCGCCGTCGGCACCGTCGAGTCGGGGGGCGAACCCGAGGGCGTTGAGGAACGCGAGTTCGAAGCGGAGGATGCGTTCGGCTTGGGGGCCTTTGGCTGCGAGTTCGTCCCAGAACGCAGACACCAAATCGTACAGCGCCGCGTGCGGAATGCGCGGCGGCGACACGCGGGCGAGCAGGTCGGCGGCGTAGCTGGCGGTGATGGTCGAACGCCAGTCGCGGCGGAGTTCGGGGCGGGCGACGAGACAACTGACTTCGCGGGTGTGGTGCAAGTCGTCGCGTTCGCGGGCGTAGTAAAGCAGTTCGCAGGTGTGGAACAAATCGAAGCGACCGAGATACGGCGAACGCGGTCGGTGCGCACCTTTCAGCAGCGTGGTCACTCGGCCCGCCTCGCGCGTCCACCAGACGACCACGCGCGAGGTGTTGGAGGCCGGATGGCTTTTGAGAACGAGCGCGTCCTGTTTAAGAATCTCGGCTGCCATCGCTCGCTCCAGCGTTCGCTTGCGTCAGAGCTTCCGCCCGCATGGCCTGTTCGGTTTCCTCGTGCAGCTCGAGTACCCAGCGTTTGTTGATCCAGTAAAATTGTTCGGGGTGGGCGAGCGCGTATTTGCTGAACCCGTCGAGCACGGTTTGCATCATGCGCGCGATGTCCTCCTTCTTCGGTCGTTCGGGGTCGGGGAGGACCGGGTCGAGGCAGAACCACTTGTGTTGGGTCCAGCCTTCGCGGATGACGACAAAGGGGATGATCGGCACCTTGGCCATTTTCGCGAACACCGCCGAACCTTCGACCAGCTGCGCCGGTTTGCCGAGATATTGGTAGACCGTGCCGGGGGCGCGGTTGCGTACGTCGACCGTCATTGCGAGCTGCTTGCCTTCGCGCAGCAGGCGCACCGTTTTGCGCAGCATGCCGGGATCGTCGCGGTCGAGCACCTCGGTGTCGTCATTCATCCGTTGCTTGAACAGGTAGTTGGTCACCAGCGGGTTTTTCTGGCGCCGCGACAAATAAAACAGCGGCAGCCCTTCCAGACGGCCGACGATGCCGGTGAGATCCCAATTGCCCATGTGCGGCAGGGCGTAGATCGCGCCGCTGCCTTCCGGGACATGTTGTTTGAGTTTGGCCATCGCCTCGTGGTTGTCGATATGGCGCTCGACCCAGTCCGGACCGATGCGGCGGATACGTTCGCTCTCGACCGCGTTGAACACTTGATTGCGGAACGAGGTCCAGGCGATGTTCTGCGTTTCCTTCTCGGTATGTCGGTCGCCGAACACCTCGCGTATGCGCCGACAGGCCTCCTCACGACGGAACCGCATCACGTAGAAACCGAACCACGCTACGCCCCAACCGAGCCCCAGCGCCATCCGATACGGCAGCCAGCGGAACGGCACCCCGAGCCCGCGGACGACGAGGTATTCGAAAATGTGTTTGGGGCGGGCGGGCATACCCCCGACTTGCAATGCCATTTTCCTGCAAGATCAAGGTTGAAAAGGGAGACGCTGAACGTAGATCACTGCTAAATTTCCATGTTCATTCCTCCGATTCCATCATGATCTCCATCATCATCCCTACCGGCAACGCAACCGACACCCCAGATCTCAGCGCGCTCGACCAAACGATCTGCGCCCTCATTCCCGAACTCGACCATACTCAAGTCATGGTCACCGGCGGCGGTGACGCGGTCGCCGCTTACGTCGCTGACCGCCCCGGACTCGTCCACGTGCCGGCCGGCATCACCGGCGACGCCCGCTCCGACGCCGTCCGCGATTGCGATGGCGACACCATCCTCTTTCTCGAACCCGGCACGGTGCTCGCCAAGGGCTGGCCCGCCGCTTTGGCCAAAGCCACCAAGGGGTCCTTTGGCCTCGCGCCGATCAAGGGACTCGACGGGGCGGAAGGCAGCGCCTACGTGGTGAAAAAATCGGCCTACCGCGATCTCGGCGGACTGAACAAAGACGCGGCGCTCGCCGATCTTCCCGGTCTCGCCACGACCAACGGCATCGAGATCTCCTCCGTGCCGGTCCGTTCGACCCTAGCCGGCGCCACCGTCGCGGCCGCCACAGCCACCGCCGCATCGGGATCCTCTTCCGGCTTTGGTGCCGGTTCGATCGCGCGCACCCAAATTTTGCTGCTCGACTCCGGCGAACGCGGCCGCGTCGACGACAGCGTGCCCGATCATCTCGCCCGCCGTCTGAAACATGCCTTGTCCAGCAGCGTGCTGCGTTCCGGCGCCCGCCTTGGTTCGGTGCAGACCATTGATGACGGCAACCATTCCATCGGCGCGCTGGTGGACCAAGCCATCGCCGATGGCGCGGACAAAGTGCTGCTCCTTGATCCGCAAGTGCCTGGCGTGACCGAGTCGGTCTTGCGCGACGCCTTGAACCGTCTCGACGAGTCCGATCTCGTGGTCGGCCCCACCGACTGCGGCCAGTGCTACCTCATTGGTCTCGACTGCGGCAAGGCCGGCGCCCTGAGTGGGTTCGAAACCAGTCTGCCAATTTCAGAAAACGCGCTCGACAACCACGCCAATGGCGCTGGGTTGCGCGTGGCCAAGGCCCCCGAACTTCGGTCCTGCAATACCTTGGATGAGTTCCGCCACTTCTACTGCAGCGGCCACATCAATCTGTAATTGATGAAGCCTGTAGGGGGGCCCGGAACAGGCTGGATTTGGCCAGATCCGCTGGAAAGGTGGAAGGCTTGAACCCAACATCCACGCAACAGAGATCCACGCCGAACCCGCCCGCATTTTCTTGGCGTGGGGCCATCTCGATCCTCACGCTGGTGGTCGGCGCGATCCTGCTCGGCTGCCTGCTGAGTCCGCCCTTGTTTAATTGGCTGACCGCGCTCGGGCGCAATAACGCGCAACTCAACGAGCTCCTCGGCCTGCGTGACCTCGAGTTTGATTCGGTCACCACCCGCTTGATCCTGATTCTCGTGGTGCTCGGCCTGTGGCCCGCCATCCGCATCGGGCGGATTCCGCGAATTCGCTTCGGAGATCGCGCATTTTTCCCGCCCGGCTTGGCGTTCGGGCTGGTGTCGATGACCTTGTTGATGGGACTGGGTTTCGTTCTGGGAGCGTACAACTTCGAACTCGACCCCGAACTGCGCCGTGTCTCTGAATGGCTGGAGATGATTCTCGGCGCACTGATCATCGGCGTGTTGGAGGAGTTCCTGTTCCGCGGATTGGTGTTCAAGACCTTGCGCCGGGCCACGCGCTTCTGGCCGGCGGCGGCGATCGGCAGCGCGTTCTTCGCCATCGTCCACTTCGCCAAACCCGAACAACTCGTTGGCACCGTGTTCGGCCATCGGGATTCGGGACTGCAACTGGCCGAGTCGATGTTCTACATGGGCCACGAAGCCTGGCATTATTTTCCGTTCATGCTCACCTTGTTTGTCATGGGCTTGGTGCTGTGCCGGGTGGTCGAACGCACCGGTTCGATCTGGTATGCCATCGGTCTGCACGCCGGTTGGGTGTTCGCGATGCGGCTCGGCGGCTATCTGGTTGAGGCCGACAAAGAGGCCTCCTTCGCGTGGCTATACGGCCCGTCCGACGTGATCGGCAAAAGCTACGCCGCCTTGCTGTTGTTGATCGTGTTTCTCATTTGGTGGGGACTGCCGAGTCCGAACGATGGGGTGACGGTTGCGGAGGAAGCGCCGCCGCCGAAGCCGAGTTTTGAGTTCGCGGGTGGCTTGCCGGAGGCGCTGGAGGGCGAGCCGCGTCCGCCGCAAGAAAAGTGAAGCACCAGTAGCTCGGAGTCGTCCTAAAGACCACATCCTTCAACGCCCGGCCGTGTCCTGTTTACCTTGTGCCACCGCTAACGCGGCTCTTTTCAAACTCGCCATACATACCCCGGCCTTGCCCTTGACGGGCGGCAGCCGGGGCTATTCAGGGTGCCACCGCTAACGCGGCTCTTTTCATAGTCGCTTCAAACTCGCCATACATACCCCGGCCTTGCCCTTGACGGGCGGCAGCCGGGGCTATTCAGGGTGCCACCGCTAACGCGGCTCTTTCAAGCTCGCCGTGTCGCGCAGCGCTACCGCCGGCGACCGGCGTTGGAGCGGTTTCGGTGGACATCCCCGAATCAGTCAAAGCTCCACGGACACTACCTATGGGCCGATCCATGAACCTCACCGAACCCGTAGGGCACGATCAGATGGTTGCGTCGTTACGTGGATTTTTCCGCAGCGGAGCCGATGGCGAAACGGGTTTATTTCGACACACAAAAAAATGCCGATGCCTTCACTTGACCGCTCATGCGGGTCACTCAGACTTAGGCAATTGTTTCAAAAGGGCCTGCTTGACCAGCGGGGTCACATCATCAATCGGTATTTGAGTGTATAGCAATGCGCTCCCGTAGCTCTCTTTTAGAACCAAGTCATACTGCTTCTCGAACATCTCCTCGAGTAGGCCTAAAATGTGCTTTTCGCATAACACATTGAGTTTCTTTTCCTCAACGGAGTTGTGCATCATGCCGCGTGAAGCTGCATGCGGGTCAATTTTCTCTCCCTTCATCATGGCATCTTGAAACTTATCCATCATGGCTTCATATTCCGCCTTCAAGATTTGATACCGCTGGCGGAGCTCTTTATTCTCCGGTGCACTGAGCACCACTTGTTTCAGCAAATCGTCGATCAAGGAGTAATCCACCTGTGCCACGGAGGTTTTCTCTTCCGCCAACAGCGCAATCGGAAAGGCTAGGAACGAAGCGAACAGTAAAACAAGAATAGGTTTCATTGACCAACAACTACGGGGCCGCGTGTTTCTTGGCCATATCTTTCTCTTGTCTCAACGAACGGAACGATTGCGCCCGGAACCAGCATATTCTATCATGAGGAATGAGGACGTTCAGCCGACCCAACCCACCCCTGTGCTACGATTATTGCTGGCAGTCGAAATTCTGCATGCTCTGCACGCTTCTCTCGCTGGTCAGCGGGGTCGCTTTCATCCTGCATCTGGGCGCGTACTCCAAAATCTACTTCTGGTTCGACCGCGCTGGCATGTGGAGCGCGGCAGAGTACCGAAAGATGTACTTGATCGATTTGATCCACCGGCATCCAAGCTGGGCGATTGTCTATCTGTCGCTTGCGCTCGGACTTTTGGGCATCCTTCTGTTGCGTCGATCTTCGTGGTGGGCCGTGTGGTTCAGTTTTGCCGTTCTCGCGCTGCCAGTCGTTCTCTACAGCCATGCCTGTATGAGAATTTTCGCACGATTGGTGGCGTAATTTTCAGTGCTTCATGGCTGAAAGAGGCATGAGCCACTCTGGTGCAAACTTGTTCTCGCTTGAAGGCGTTCGGCGTCTCGTCGACGCCGGACTCGACCTGTGCTTCCCGGCCGTCTGCGCTGCCTGCGACGGCGAACTCGGCTTGGGCGAAGCGGGGCTGTGCTGGGAATGCTTGCGCGACATTCGCTTTATCGAGGAACCGTTCTGTGCGTGGTGTGGACAGCCCTCGTCCGGCGAGATCACCAACACGGCCTATGTTTGCCAACAATGCTCCGACGACCCGCCGTGCTTCGATCGGGCGCGTGCGGTCGGCCGCTTCGCCGGCTCGCTACGTTTTTCTGCCATGGCGCTCAAATACCGCCGCGCCCTCTGGCTGGTCCCGCTGCTCTCGGACTTGCTGGCCGACGTGGCGAAACGGGAAAACCTGGTCGACGAGAACTCGTTCATTTGCGCCGTGCCGCTGCACGCCAAGCGCTTTCGCCATCGCGGCTTCAACCAGAGCGGGGTTCTCGCTGACGGCCTCGCAAAACGCCTGAATGTCCCGCATATCAAGGCCCTCCGGCGCGTTCGGCCGACGCCGACCCAGACCCGTCTGTCCAAATCTGCTCGGCGGGCGAACGTGCACGGCGCGTTTGAAGCTTGTAAACCGGCGAAAATCGAAGGTAAAACCGTGCTACTAATAGACGACGTGAAAACATCCGGCGCAACCGTCAGCGAGTGCGCCTACATCCTAAAACAATCCGGCGCATCGCACGTCAACGTGATCACTCTCGCGCACGGATAACGACAATCTACACAATCGACACACCCGAACAACGAGCAAAACGATGGGCTTTTTTGGCGAAGTAATTTTTGGAAAACGCGGCAAGAAGAAAGAGATTCCCAGTGGTCTCTGGCTAAAATGTCCCGGCTGCGAAATGGCCGGCGGCGACGCCATGCTCAACCGCAAGGAACTGGAAAATAACCTCCACGTTTGCGGCAACTGCGGCCACCACTTCCGCATCGACCGGACCGCGCGCATCGCCCAGATCACCGACGATGGTTTGATCGAAGAGTGGGACGCCAATCTCTCCAGTGTCGATGTGCTCAAGTTTCAAGGCGTCGACTCCTACGAGGCGAAGATCAAAAAGAACCAGGAAAAGACCGGCGAGCTCGACGCGATCACCTGTGGCCTCGCCAAGATCGATGACGTTAAGGTTGCGCTCGGCGTGATGGATTTCTCCTTTCTCGGCGCCAGCATGGGCGCGGTCGTCGGCGAAAAAGTCACCCGGCTCATCGAACGCGCCACCGAACGCAAGTTGCCGGTCATTCTGGTTTGCGCCTCCGGCGGCGCGCGCATGTACGAGGGCTTGTTCAGCCTGATGCAGATGGCCAAAACGAGTGCCGCGCTGGCGCGCCACGCCGATGCCCGCTTGCTCTACATTCCCGTACTCACCCACCCGACTACGGCCGGTGTGATGGCCAGCTTCGCCACACTCGGCGATCTGATTATCGCCGAACCCGACGCGCTCATCGGCTTCGCCGGACCGCGCGTGATCAAAGAAACGACCCAGCAAGATTTGCCAGACGGCTTCCAGCGTTCGGAGTTTCTGCGCGACCACGGACTCATCGACATTGTGGTTCCGCGTTCAGAATTGAAAGGGACGATCACCACCGCGATCGCTTTCACCCGCAACAACCGTCGCCGTCGCACGCGTCCGCGCGCCTCGGAATCTCCGCAAGTGACGGGCTGAGGTTCGGGCTCGCAGAATGCGCCGAACCCCACGAACGCCACCGCCGGGCTCGTCTCGGTGGAGCGATGATCAACCTAGTTTTGCACGGTCGAGGGAGTGCCACGGGGAGGATTCTGAAAAGGATCATGGCTCCATGGGGGCAAGCCCCGTGGTGGCCGGCGCCCACGATCGAGGCGGACGCCTCATCCAGAAACAAAGCCTGAGCAGAGGACTGCGTGATGGAGCCAAGCTGGGAGCCGCATGAAGTCCGAGAAGCTCGACGAAATTCTGCAGCGCTTTTTCGCCCGCACCGCAGCGGGTATTGTTCCAGGGCTGGACGCGATCACGCGTCGCCTCGAAAAACTCGGCCATCCCGAACGCGCGTTCATGGTGGTTCACGTCGCCGGCACCAATGGTAAAGGTTCCACTGCCGCGACGATCGAACGCTTGCTGCGCGAAGCCGGCTTGAAGACCGGCTTGTTCACCTCGCCGCATCTGATTCGGTTCAACGAACGCATCCGGATCAATGGCGAAGAGATCGACGACGAGACGCTGGCCAAACTCGCCGACGAACTGGAGACGCTCGACGCCGAAATCGTGAAGCAGGACGAGGTCCGCGCGGCCACTTTCTTCGAACTCGCGACCGCCATCGGCTACACCGCTTTCGCGCGTTCGGAGGTGGATGTCGCGGTGATCGAGACCGGACTCGGCGGGCGCTGGGACGCCACCAATGTGATGATCCCCGAGGTGTCGGTGATCACCCGCGTGGGCATGGACCACACCGGTTTTCTTGGCGACACGCTCACCCAGATCGCGTCCGAAAAAGCCGGTATTATCAAGCAGGGCGTGCCGGTGGTGTGTTCGGTGCAGGAACCCGAAGCCCTGATGGTGATCGAGGCGGTAGCCGCGTCCCGCTTTTGCGAACTGCATCTGTCGGGTCCGGCCGATCTGGAAGAGATACCCGTTGAGAAATGGCCGTTACGCGGCGCGCATCAGCAGGAAAACCTCGCGTCAGCGGTGACGGCAACGCGACTTCTGCTGGATCGCCTCGAACTCGAACTACGTTCGGAGCAGTGGGCGAACGCGCTCGCCGATGTGCAATGGCCAGCCCGTTTTCAGACGCTTCAAACCGATCCCCCGGTGGTGCTCGACACGGCCCACAATCCCAACGGCGCGCGCGCCCTCCGCCAAACCTTGGACGCGGTCCATCCTGACAAACCGATCGCCTGGGTCATGGCGTTTATGGGCGACAAAGATTCTCGCGGGATGCTCGATGCCCTTGGCGAACGTTTCCAGCCGGATGGCTCGAAGACAACGGCCGTCTGGCTGGTGCCACTCGACATGCGCCGCGCCGCCGACGCCGACGCGCTGCAAACGCTGGTGCCCGAGGCGACGGTCGCGTCCTTGGACGATGCCTTGCCGGCCGCCAAAGCGTGGGCGAAGTCCAATGATGGATTGGTCGTCATTGCCGGTTCGCTGTATCTTGCCGGAGAGGTTCTTAAAGGTTCGTGGTGAGCTCGATTTCGCTGCGTGAGGCATCGCCCGAGGACGCGCTGGCGTGTGCGCAGATTCTGGATCAATGGATGGGGTCTCGATCTTATGTACACGACTTGGCGGCAGCGCTACCGCGACTTAGAGGCCTCTACTAAGGCGGTTCGGGAGGCGAAATGAGGAAAGGCCGAAGGCCTACAACACGTTCCGAAATCGCCAAGCGAAAATCCGCAATCGACAAGCCTCCGTGGCTCCGATACCGAATTCGAAAATGAGTCGTCCTTTTAAAATCGCGCTCGCCTGTGGAGGCACGGGCGGCCACATCTTTCCTGGCCTCGCGACCGCGCATGTTCTGCGCGAACGTGGCCATGATGTGGAGATCTATCTCGCTGGCAAGGACATCGAAGCCGATGCGGTCGCGGGCTGGGAGGGCACCAAGCATGTCGTCAAAGCGCAGGGGTTTCAGAGCAAAAATCCGTTCGCGATTTTGAAGACGTTGTACGGCTTGCGCTTGGCGCGGAAGCGCTGCCGCAAGTTGATGAAAAAGCAGAAACCGGATGTGCTGCTCGGCATGGGCAGCTACGCTTGCGTGGGTCCGGCGAGGGCCGCCTTCGGTCTGGATGTGCCGGTGGTATTGCATGAGGCCAACGTGGTGCCGGGACGGGCGGTCAGCCATCTCGCGCGCGACGCCTCGGCGGTGGCCGCGTTCTTCGACGAGACCAGCCACTACTTGCAGAAATCTGATCTGAAAATCACCGGCATGCCGATTCGTCCAGAGCTGTGGACGGCGGCCCAAAAGGCGGCCACCCGCGGAAAAGATGCCGGACGTCCGTTTACGCTGCTGGTCATGGGCGGTAGTCGCGGTTCGACGCCCTTGAACCGCCTTGTTTCCACGTCGCTGATCGAGCTGGCACGGATCCGCCAAGACTTTTTCGTGATCCACCTCACTGGTCACAAAGACGAGCCGATGATCCGCGATCTGTACGAACGGCACAGCATTCCCGCTAAAGTGTCGGCGTTTACCAGTGACATGGCATCGATCTACCGCGCGGCTGATTTGACCATCTGCCGTTCGGGAGCGGCAAGCTGTGCCGAGTTGATGGCGTTTGGCGTTCCAAGTTTGTTGGTGCCGCTGCCGCATGCGGTTCGCGATCATCAAACCTTCAACGCCAAAGCGATGGAACGGATCGGCTGCGCCGACTTTGTGCCCGAGAGCGATTTGGACAGCACTTGGCTGACCGAGTACATTGATGGCTGCATGCACACACCTGACCGGCTGAATCGGATGACCGAGGCGGCCCGTCGGCGCGCCCAGGTGAGTGGTGCCGAACGCTTGGCCGATCTGGTGGTGAAAATCGCCGAAGATTACGTCGGCTAGCGGTCGAGGCGCTCTGTATGTCCGAGTTGGTCGACCGTCTGTCTATTGAACTTCTTGCCAAGAAGCCTGCGATTCATTTCGTGGGCATTGGCGGGATTGGCATGTCGGGGTTGGCGGCTCTGTTGCACGCGAACGGCCATACTATTTCCGGTAGCGACAAGCAGACGAGTCGGCTGACCGAAAATTTGGCGGACCAGGGCGTGACCGTGTATCGCGGCCATGCGGCGGGTCATGTGTCACAAAACGCGAGGATGTTGGTTCGGAGTTCGGCGGTGGGCGACGACAACGTGGAGGTGGAGGAGGCGCGGCGGCGTGGGCTACCGGTGTATTTGCGCGGCGAAGTGTTCGCCGCGTTCTGCATGATCCGGCGGTTGGTTGCGGTTTGCGGAACGCACGGCAAGACGACGACTTCCGCCATGCTGGCGCACCTGCTCGAACCCAGCGGTGCCGGTTGGTTTGTTGGTGGCGAGTCGGCGCAATTGGGCGCGGTGGCGCGCGATGCGCAGACGGGACGCGCGTTTGTGGCGGAGTGTGATGAGAGTGATGGGACCTTGGTGCATTACCGTCCCGAGATCACGGTGGTGACCAACGTGGAGTTCGACCACATGGAGACCTTTGGTGGCGAAGACGAATTTCTGGAATGTTTCCGGACAGTGCTGGCGCGTTCGGGGTGGGTGTATGTGGGCGCGGACGATCCGATGGCGTGTCGGCTCGCCCCAGACGCGGTCGGTGCCGGTGTGGCGCACGGCCATTTTCAGGCGGGCGGGCTGCGAATCGAGGGGCGGGGGAGTACGTTCGAACTGCCGGAGATCGGTCGGTGTTCGTTGCAGGTGCCGGGCGAGCATAATGTGAAGAATGCAGTTTTGGCGGCGCGGGTGGCCTTAGCGCTGGGTGTGCCAGCGGAGACGATCCGTGAGCGCTTGGCTTCGTTCGTCTCGGTGGGGCGGCGGTTCGAAACCGTCGCGGAGGCGAATGGCATCCATGTGGTGTCTGATTACTCGCATCATCCGACTGAGATCCGCGCGGTCTTGGACGCGGCGGCGGGACTTAAACCGAAACGAATTTTAGCGGTGTATCAGCCGCATCGCTACACCCGTACGGCGGCCTTGTTGAAGGACTTTCCGGCGGCGTTTCGAGGGATCGACCACCTTTGGTTGTTGCCGGTTTACGCGGCGAGCGAGGCACCGGTGGCGGGAGGGACGAGCGAGGATCTGGCAGCAGAATGCCGCCGTCAGGAGGTGGCGTGCCACTTGGAGCAGACGATTGAATCCGCGTGGGCTGTGGTTCGGGAAGAACTGCGTGCGGGCGATCTGTTTCTGATTTTGGGTGCCGGGGACGTGGTCCGCATGTGCGGCATGGTCGCGCTTTAGCGAACGTTGATACGCGTCGTTCTCAGTGATCGTTTTAGCCTCGCTTAGCTCGGCAGATTGCTGGTGGCTTCGGCGCGAGATTTCAGGAACGCGATACCGGCTTCGATGAGCGAGGTGTCGACCGTATGGACTTCCTGTTTTTTGCCGATGCCGTCTGGGAGCGTGACCGTGAGTTCGCCGCCGAGATGTTCCTGGAAGTCGGCGAGGCCGCCGAGCACTTCGAGTTCGCCGTCGCCGATGCGGCGTTCCATGACATCGAACCACAGGGGCAGTCCGGTTTGTTCAAGTCCGGTGATGATCGCCTCGAATTGTTGTTTGGTGATGTAGCCTTTGCGCATCGCATAGTAGGAATCGAGCGCGACGCCGACGCCGACCGCGTAGCCGTGCGAGATGGCGTAGTTGGTCATCGACTCGAGTTTGTGCGCGGCCCAGTGACCGAAATCGAGCGGGCGGGCGGTGCCCATTTCGAACGGGTCGCCGTTGGTGGCGATGTGGTCGAGATGGAGTTCGGCGGAGCGGGTGATCTGGTACTCCATGGCCTCAGCGTCGCGTGCTTTGTATTTGGACGCGTCGGCGCACAGGCGTTCGAAGAAGTCGGGATCTTTGATGATGGCGACTTTGAAGGCCTCGGAGATGCCGCCGAGGTAGTGTTCGTCGGAGAGGGTGGGGAGGAAATTGAAGTCGTTGATCACGGCCCAAGGCGGAGCGAAGGTGCCGATCGTGTTTTTGCCGCCGTGCAGGTTCATGGCGTTTTTCACGCCGACGCCGGCGTCGTTTTGTCCGAGGGTGGTGGTCGGCATGCGCACGAGGCGGAGTCCGCGGTGAACGAGTGATGTGGCAAAACCGACCGCGTCGACCACGGCACCGCCACCGATGGCGATGACGAACGACTGTCGGCAGAGTTTGTATTCGAGCAGGGTGTCCACCAGTTCCATGACTTTCCGATAGTCGTTTTTGATCGCCTCGCCGCCGATGACGGATATGGGGGCTTTCACCAGTTCGACCTCGGAGGGGAGGGCTTTGAACCAGTTTTGGATCTGATCTGCGAGTTCGGGGTGGGCGGCTGCGACTTCCTCATCGACAACAATCAGGCACCGATGCAGTCGTTCAGAACCGCGGCGGTTGAGAATATCGAGCAGGATGGTCGAACTGGGTTCGAAGACGCCACGGCAAAAAGAGACGGGATAATCAAAGGGGACCGAGAAGGTCATCGGATGGGTATGTTTCAGTTCGTGCATGTATGGCTAAAGTACGTTCGGGCAGGGACTTTCACAAAGAAAAGCGTTTCAAATGCTCGATAGCCGCGTTCGCGGAATATGGACTGTTCATATTGGAGTGCTGGGTGTGCATTTCGCATACAATATTATGGCCTGTCCCTTATATTCGTCTTGCGAAGCGATCAAAATGATGCTTCATGTCATTATGCGCAAACGCCGCCTCATCGGAAAACCCGGTTCGTCTTACCATGTGATCTCTCGGTTTGTGGATCGTCAGTTCGCTCTCGGTTCGAACGAGGCCAAAGCCGTGTTCCTCCAAATCATGGTTCAACAAGCGGCATTCTCGGGCGTCGAAATTCTGACCTTTTGCCTGATGGGCAATCACTTCCATCTGCTCGTTCGGGTTCCCGACGCCCCTGAACTTCCAGAACAGGAAGTGTTACGAAGGATTGGAAAAATCTGGAGCTCGAAGCGGCTCGATAAACTAAAAGATACCCTCGCCGAATACCGCGAGATGTCCGTGGAAGGGGAACTGCTCGTCGAACGCGAACTCGACCGCTTCCGTCGCCGCATGTTCGACCTCAGCGAATTCGTAAAGGACATCAAACAGAAATTCACCACCTGGTTCAACAAAGCCAACGAACGAAAAGGGACCCTGTTCGAAGAACGCTTCAAAAGCGTACTCGTCCAATCAGGACGCGCCCTCCGCTTCATGGCCGCCTACATCGAACTCAACCCCGTCCGAGCCGGTATCGTCGACGACCCGGTCGACTATCCTTGGTGCGGATACGCCCAAGCCGTCGCGTCGAACCAAGACCGACGCCGCGGCATCCAAGCCATCCTCGCCGATCCACGAGACCAACGGAATCCCAACCACCCCGAACGCCGCGCCAAAGAGAAATGGCCCGCCGTCGCCAAACGCTACCGAGGCTGGCTGTTCGAACGCGGCGCCGCACAACACAATCCCGATGGCACACTGAAAAAGCCCGGCTTCTCCCGCGCCGATGCCATCGCGGCATGGCGTAGCGATCTGAACAATCCCGATAAAACCCCCGATAAAACCCCCGACATAAGCCCCAGCAAGACCCCCGACATAACCCCCAGCAAGACCCCTAACAAGACCCCCAATAAAACTCCCGACAAGGCCAGCCCGGACAAGTCGCCCGGCAAAACCAGCAAGCACCTCAATATCCCGCCCGCCAAACTCCTGCGCTGCAAGGCCCGCTATTTTACCGATAGCCTCATCTACGGTGACGAGAAGTTTGTCAGCCACTACATCGACGCACTCCAAACCCTCATCGCGACTAAATTTCCCAAAGCCCACAACACCCCGAACGGACTCTGCTCGCTGATCAAACTGCGCGGCAAACGGGTGGAGTAACCCCGTAAACAGACGTACACAGGCATACCCGATTTCGTGTCTTTCAGTTTTCAAATCCGTCCCACCTCCGCTATCCCGAACCCATGAAACTCGGTGACGCACATCTCTCTTACTGCCTCAACATCCACCGCGGCGAAAGCTGGGCGGAGAACAAAGAGGCCATCCACACCTCCGCTCGCGCGGTTCGCGATCAGCTCGGCGTCACCCAACCCTTCGGACTCGGCCTACGCATCGGCGCCGCCGCCGCCCAAGACCTGCGCGACCCCGCCGAACGCCAAGCCTTCGCCGCCTACCTCGCCGAACACAATCTCTACGCCTTCACCGTCAACGCCTTCCCGTTCGGCACCTTCCACGGCACCCGCGTCAAAGAACAAGTCTACGCCCCAGACTGGCGCAGCGACGAACGCGTGGAATACACTACCCTGATCGCCGATATCCTTGCCGACATTCTTCCCGAAGGGGTCGAAGGAAGCATCAGCACCGTCCCGGCCTCGTTCAAACCATGGATCAAAACCGACGCCGATGTCGACGCCATGATCGAACGCGTCCTGCGCACCGCCACCCACCTCCGACATCTCGAACGCGAACAAGGCACCTACATCCACCTCGGCCTCGAACCCGAACCCGCCTGCTACCTCGAAACCACCGCCGAGATGGTCGCGTTCTATAAAAAAATGCTCGCCGCCGCGATCGCCGAAGATCCGGCCAACGGCGAGGAACTCGTTCGACGCTACGTCGGTGTTTGCTTCGACTGCTGCCACTTCGCGCTCCAGTTCGAAGACCTCGAACAGTCGCTCGACACCTATCTCGACGAAGGCATTTTGATCTCCAAAGTCCACCTCAGCGCCGCCCTCCACCTTGATGTCGCAGGTCACATCGACGGCGAACTGGATACCGAAGCCCTACGCGCGTTCGACGAACCCGTCTACCTCCATCAAGTCAAAGCCAAGACCGCTGATGGAATCGTTCATGGTTGGACCGACTTACCCGCCGGACTCGACGGCGTCGCCGAACTCAAACAAGCACAAGCCAACCACGCTGACGCGGCCGCACTCGAGGCGATCCGCTGCCACTTTCATGTCCCCCTGTTCTGGGCCGGCAACCCCGGCGGACTTGGTACCACCCGCGACTGCCTCACCCCCGCCTTCTTCAAAAAACTCCGGCACGCCACCCCGCACCTGGAAATCGAAACTTATACCTTCGATGTCATGCCCGCCGAACTTCAGAAACCGGACGTCGTCGCCAGCATCGTTCCCGAGTTTCAGTGGGTGCTCGCTCAGTTCAGCGTGTAGCGATTTCCTCAGACGTTCTCGAATCTGCTTCCACTCCTGTTCCTCGCCAGCCAAACTGAGACATGTGCTCTCGTTGGTTTTCCCTCCGTCTTCTTTTTCTTTTACTTCTGCCGGTTCTGCTCCTCCCCGCGAACGCTGGCGAACTGCGCGTGATGTCCTACAACCTGTGGGTTGGCGGCGTCGCGGGCGGCGAGTCGATCAGCCGTTCGGTCGCGGTGATCCGAGCTGCACAGGCGGACATCGTCGGACTCCAAGAAACGCACGGCGGCTCTCCACGCACCGACCGCTCCCTGCACATCGCCGAGGCCTTGGGCTGGTATCATTTCGATCAAGGTAGTCGTACCGCCATCATCAGCCGCTTTCCCATCGGCGAACCTACGCCTAACAAATGGGGCGTCCGCTTGCACACACCCGACGGTGAACTCGCCCTGTTCAATGCCCACTTCCCGCCCGCGCCTTATCAACCATACCAACTTCTCGGCATCCCTTACGGCAAAGGGCGCTTCATCAAAACCGCGGAAGAGGCGGTCGCGGAGGCAACGGCCGCCCGTGGCAAAAACTTGGCTCGGCTCATGCAAGATATCGCCACCATTGATACGGCTGGAACCAACGCCATCCCGATGTTTGTTACCGGCGACCTCAACGAACCTTCCTGTCTCGATTGGACGACCCGAGCCGTCGACGCCAAGCGCTGTCCGATCGCGGTCGACTGGCCGACCACCCGCGCCCTCGCCAATCGTGGCTTCATCGACGGCTACCGCAGCGCGTTTCCCGATCCAGTTGCCCACCCCGGTTTGACTTGGACGCCGATCACCAAGGAGACGGATCCCAGAGACCGCCATGACCGGATCGACTTCGTTTTTGTGAAGGGCCTCCCGGTCATTTCGGCGTGCGTGGTCGGCGAAAAGGAGTCACGGGCCGATATCGTGGTCAGACCGTATCCCTCCGATCACCGCGCCGTCGTGGTGACCGTGCGCCAATAAGTTCTAGATGTCAGAAAAGACGAACAGCAAAACACTTGTGTAATCCCCCTTGGGTGTGATTGGGTCATCTCAGTGAGGAACAGCCCCTGCCAAATCTATTGGCAGGGGCTTTCTTTTTTCTGTGCATTTGACCGCCGGCGATGACATCCACGGGCCATGTTGATCGAACCCCACCAGTCCTCAGGCGCCCTGCTTCGCGATATCGCCGCCGCGTCCGAGGCGCATGACACCTTTCATGTCTGGTGGTTTGGCCAGAGCGGTTTCCTGCTCAAATGGACCGATCACCACTTATTGTTCGACCCGTATCTCTCGGATTCCCTCACGAAAAAGTACGCGGACACGGACAAGCCACACGTCCGCATGACCGCCCGCTGCATCGACCCCGCCGAACTCCCGGCCATCGGCACCGTCACCAGCACCCACAACCACACCGACCACCTCGACGCCGAAACCCTGCTGCCGCTCGTCGCCACCAATCCCGAACTCCGGCTCGTGCTTCCCGAAGCCAACCGCGCCTTCGCGATGGAACGGCTCGCGGGGAATCTGCCCGCGATGACCACGCTCAACGACGGCGACCTGCTCGACGTCGGCCCCTGGACCTTCCACGGCGTCGCTTCGGCTCACGTCGGAGGCACCCACGAGGTCGCCCGCGACGCGATGGGCTGCTGCGAACACCTCGGCTTCGTCGTCGAGTTTGGTGATTTCGCCGTCTACCACACCGGCGACACCATGTGGCATCCGCATCTGGTTCCGAGTTTGATCGACTTCCAACTCGACCTCGTGTTTGTGCCGATCAACGGCTTCAAAGCCGAACGCCGCGTGTCCGGAAATCTCAACGGCACCGAAGCCGCGACGCTGGCCAAGGCGGTCGGCGCGGGCATGGCAATTCCCCACCACTACGACATGTTTGAGTTCAATACCGAAACCACGGACGAGTTCGCCGCCGTCTGCCGCCGACTCGACCAGCCCTTTTCCATTCTGCGCTGCGGGGAACGATGGACCCATTCCTGATCGGCATCGACCTCGGCGGAACCGAAGTGAAACTGGGCCTGTTCACTGCCGCCGGCGAGATGCTCGATCAACGCTCGGCACCGACCCGTGACGGCGAAATCGTTGGCGGCGTTCCGGCTTTTCTGTTCGAAACGCGCAACGGCCTTGCCGCCTTACTCGAACAACACTGCGCGGCGGGTCAAGCCTTCCGCATCGGTGTGGCAGCACCCGGCTTTGTTGCCGCCGACAGTCGTTCGATCGCGCACATGCCCGGTCGATTGAAGGGCTTGCAGGGGCTTGATTGGGCGACCGCTCTGGGCACCGCCGATGCGGTGCCGCTGCTCAACGATGCCCACGCGGCCCTGCTCGGCGAACTGTGGCAGGGTGCCGCCGCCGGCGCGAAAAACGCGTTCATGCTCACGCTCGGCACCGGGGTTGGCGGCGCGGCGGTTGTCGACGGCAAACTGCTCAAAGGCCACCTCGGTCGGGCCGGCCACCTCGGCCATATCACGCTCGATGCCGACGGCGAACCCGACATCTGCGGCACGCCCGGCAGCTTGGAAGACGCGATCGGCAATCATAATGTCACTGCGCGTTCGGGTTTTGAAACCACCCATGCGCTGGTGGCGTCGGTGGACTCCGGCGACCCGCAAGCGCTCGCGCACTGGACGCGTTCGGTACACGGACTTGCCGCCGGCATCGCCTCACTGATTAATGTGCTCGACCCCGAATGCGTGATCATCGGCGGCGGCATCTCCAACGCCGGCGAGACCCTGTTCGCCCCGCTCCGCGCCGAACTCGACTCGATGGAGTGGCGTCCCGCAGGCCATGCCGTACGCATCGTCCCCGCCGAACTCGGCCCGTGGGCCGGCACCTACGGCGCGGCCTGGAACGTGAAAATCTGAGAACGCATGATGTAGCACGGTTTTTTAAACCGTGTCCGTGGGTCGGGTTTTCAATCCGAGTGCGCCACAAAGGTCCCTCGGCCGAGACCTCGCCTCGATCCACACCAATGCTCTGGCCGCCGTGATCCGCCTACTTTTCCTTGGCCCAGTCCGGCGTTCCGAACCAATGGTGCATTTCTTTTTCGAACGGGGCGACGCACGGCCGATGGCGTGAAGGGGGGGGCGATGCGGCTTGGATTTCACTCGAACGCGAAGAGGCCTCAAACGATCCCGACTTGTTTTCCGATCTCGCGCCTGAGATCTGTGTTGAAGTGAACTCTCCCGGCAACACACCAGCGGAAATGTTGGAGAAAAAGATGCTCTACTTTGCTGCCGGTGCAGAGGAAGTCTGGTTTCGCGAAAAAGGCCGGATGTCATTTTTTCTGAAAGCCGCGCCGACAGACGAGGGCAAATCTGCCCGGTGTCCGGACTTCCCTGACCATTTTGGTTTTTAGATTGGCGGCGCTCGGCCAATCAATCGTCTCGGCCATCATCTGTTCTGGCGTTCCCGCCGCCGACGCTCTCGATTTTTTTCTTCTTGTTCTTGCAGCGTTGGTAGTTCGGGAGTTCGAACCACGTCCGAATCTGGTGCGACGCCGATCTGTTTGGAGACGATGCCCTTTGTGCCGGGCTTGCCGCGGAGTTGGCCCCAACGTGCTGCCGTCATACAGAGAAGAATTTCCGGACCCGAGCCGATCGTGAAGACCGAGGGTAAGGGCTTCGGTAGTTCTGAGTAGGTAACGAATCGCCCAATCGATGATTTCGGTGACCAGTATCCGAAACTTTTTATCCCGCATGAATCGCATCGCCAGCCAACTGCTTCAAGTGTTGAGATCGCCGTGAGTGGTGGACCGGCGGGCCCGGTAAGTTCGAAGTACTGACGTTTCGATTTCTTTGCATATTTTAACGGTTGAAACTCCAGCGACTGTTTTTCTTCTTCGGAGAGGAGGCTCAGAAACTGGTCCGAAAAAACGGCAATCGTGGCGAGGCGAATGCTAAGAAAGCCACCGTCATACGACGTTCGTATGTAGTCTGCATTGAATAGATCCTGCGTGCGCGTAGACGTCTGCGAACCGCAATCTGGACAATGCGGACGGGCAAAATATTGATCGAAGCGTGTGTCACCCTGTTCATGGCACTCAATTTCAAATCTCTCATCACCCAAAACGGCGTAGATCTCCGGCTTGGAGTAGCGCGCATCGAATGCGGATTTGGGAAAGGATTTGTCGAATTCCAACACCGCTTGATACGCTCCTCCGGTTTCGATGATGCGTTCGCAAAGACGATTAGATAACTCGGTGATGTCTGCACTGCCTTCCACGCTGACATTGGGCTTCCCCTTCACCCACAACCGATACCCGTTGGACGTCTTCTTCCATTTGCAGATGTAGACATCGTGTTCCATTCGTTCTTTCCTCAAGCAGAAATTATGGCTTTGGCAAGACCTTCAAAGTCGCTGCCGCAGCCACCCAAAAAAGTTAGAGTCATAAACGCCGCCCCAATTCATACCCCAAGCTTGTTGGAGATGATCAATGCGATGGTGCACAAGAGGACCAGAAAGATAATGATCATCGGCCAATCGTAGCGGATGATGCCGCAAACGCCACTTCCACCCGGGTGCCGGCGGGGGCATTGCCCCAGATCGTGACCGCGCGGTCGCGTTGCAAGACCATGTTGTCGCCGAAGATTCCCGCGGTCGACAGCGCTTGGGCGCCGGCGTGGGAGGCGAACCCGAGAAGGAGGGCGAGCAGAAGACAGAAGCGTGATCGAAGGTGTTGTTTCATGGTCTCATGGCTTATGGCAAAGGCTTGCCATAGAGTGGCAATCGCTTGCCACAGTATGGCAAAACCTTGCCACACTATGGCAAGATCTTGCCATAATGCTTTCGATTGAAAAACGTTGATAAACGATCAGGTGTCGGCCTTAGATTCTTCGCGTTTGCCACGTGTTCGAGGTCTCGACAATGGGTTGGGTTTTGCTATCCCCGCGATATGCGGATGTACAAACACCTTCGCCCCCTGCCGACTGTCATCGACGAAATCGATGAAGGCCTGCGGCTTCGCCCAGCCCGCTGGAATCCCAACCGCATTTTTGCGCTGTGCATATTCGCCGTTTCGATGGGCGTTTTCGGCTTCATGGGTTTCAGATTCGGTTCCCTGCAAGACTCCCTGCCGATCTTGGCTCCAGCGGCACTTTTCATCTTGTTCTGCATTTGCATGACTGCCTTTCAGGTGCCGAGGATCCGCTGCGACCGGCAGCGGGTGAACATCCGGTATCGCTTGCTGGCCTGCACCTTCTACCGGGGATTTGATGTCGAAGATTTAAAGCACGTAGCGGTTGGATTTCAGAGTCAACGACAGGGACGAGCCTTCGAGGTCGCCTGTGTCATGAGGAATGGCGAGTATTGGCCACTTGGGATCAGCAAGAAAGGGCCCGCCGTGGAGGTTGCTGATGCAGTGGCCGCGTATTACGGAGTACCCGTCTTCAGCACTGCCGAAACTACTTAACGAAATAGGAGGAGTAGGGGGCCAACTGGGCGCTCAATTTCTTGACCAGCGCCGCGTGTTTCGGGTCCTTTGCGAGGTTGGTGATCTCCTGCGGGTCGTTCGTCTGATCGTACAACTCGCGTCCGGCTTCGCCGTGTTTCCATTCGATGTAGCGCCAACCCGGAACGCGGATCGAGTAGCCGTAGCTGTTCGGATTGTGGATCACTTGGGTGATTGCCGGCTTGTTGTTCCAGCCTTTGTTTTTGTTCGTCGGATCTTCCAGCAAAGATCGCAAGGACTGGCCGTCGAGATCTGGCGTCGGGGTGAAGCCGGCGTAGTCGAGCACGGTCGGATACAGGTCGATCAGTTCGACGGGGGTGGCGCATCCGGCGGGCTGCGGTTTGATGCCGGCACCGGCGATCAGCAGCGGCACACGGGCCACGCGTTCGAAGTTTTTGCGCTTATACCACAGACCTTTCTCGCCGAGAAAATATCCGTGGTCGGACCAGAACACGATCAGGGTCTCATCGGTCAGGCCGCGTTGATCGAGCGCGTCGAGCAGGCGTCCGACCTGCGCATCGGTGAACGACACACAGGCGTAGTACGCCTGCTTGCAGCGCCGCGCCTCCTCTAGGGTCACGTCTTTAAAATAGTACGGCCAGTTACGCGTGTCGCGCATCACCGCCATCGGCGGCACGTCTTCTAGATCTTTCTTCGCGCTTTCCCAGTCCTGCATCTCGATCTCTTCGAGCGGGTACATGTCGAAATATTTTTTCGGCGCGACGTAGGGGCAGTGCGGGTTGAAGAATCCGGCGGCGATGAACCAGCGCTGGTCTTTGTATTCGTCCATCAACTTGATCGCCCGACTCGTCACCATGCCGTCGGTGTGGTCGTCGTCTTCGCTCACCGGATCCCACCAGGCCATCGAAATGCCGAGCCGGTCTTTGATTCCTTTCACGCCACCCGGGTAGCGAATGATGTTCTCCTCTTGGCGCTTGTCGATCCCGGCTGGGTTGTAGCGCACGTCCCAGGTACGGATGTCGTCCTTGCCGTCGGTCCCGATCGAACTCGGATTGTTGTAGTGATAGATTTTCCCGACCCGCGCCGAGACGATCGCCTGGTTGCGGAAAAATTGGCCGAGGGTGACGGCGTTCGGACGCAGCGTGCGCAGGTCGTCGTGCAGTTTGTGAAAGCCGGTCGTGTCCGGGCGGAGTCCGGTCATCACGCTCGCCCGCGAGGGTCCGCACAAGGGTTGCTGGCAATACGCGCGATCAAAACGCACGCCCATTTTTGCGAGCCGGTCGAGGTGCGGCGTCTTTACTTGCGGAACGCCGTAGCAGGCGATGTCGCAGTTGAGGTCGTCGGCGCTGATGAACAGGATGTTTTTGGCGGCGAGTTCGGCGAAGGCGAAGGACCAGAGGCACAGGAGAAACGAGCAAAGAATAATCTTCATGTGATGAAAATATATCAGCCAAGTCCTTTGAATCGAAGGCTGAACATCGCGTTCGTAGGACGTCTAAGTTTGCCGTAACGAACACGGCTGTTTGACCGCGGAAAAACGCGGAGCACGCGGCATCTCTTGGCCGAAATTTCACCGGACGAGCCGTCCCCCGCCGCCATTCCTTTGCCTCACATTCTTTTGCCTCCGCGGAGCGGTCCACCCACACTAGTAGAAGGCCGGTATTCGGAGACGGTAGCGAGCGTGCAATTCGCCGGCCTAGAGGGCCGCCGTGACGAGACCGTCTGGAAGAACGGTCCTACGGTTCTACGGGATCCGGATTATTCCACGCCGCGCGTCCGGCCGTCGGCGATGATTTTTTCGAGTTCGGCTTTCATGCGTTTGGCGACTTCCGGTTGTTCATCGATCACATTGTTGGACTCGTTCTTGGCCGAAATTCCACCGGCCGAGCCGTCCCCCGCCGCCATTCCTTTGCCTCACATTCTTTTGCCTCTGCGGAGCGGTCCACCCACACTAGTCGAAGTCCGGTATGCGGAGACGGTAGCGAGCGTGCAATTCGCCGGCCTAGAAGGCCGCCGTGACGAGACCGTCTGGAAGAACGGTCCTACGGTTCTACGGGATCCGGATTATTCCACGCCGCGCGTCCGGCCATCGGCGATGATTTTTTCGAGTTCGGCTTTCATGCGTTTGGCGACTTCCGGTTGTTCTTCGATCACATTGTTGGACTCGTTCGGGTCGGCTTCGAGATCGTAGAGCGCGAACTGTGGAATCGGTTCGCGAACGAGGCGCAGCCGCACGTTGTTCATGCGTTTGGCATCACAGCGAACCAGCTTCCAACGCCCGACCCGGTAGCCGTAGTTGCCGCCTTTGCCATTGTCCTGTTGCACCAGATGTTCGCGTCCCTTCGCGCCCTCTTTGCCGAGCAAGGCGTCGAGCACGTTGAGGCTGTCGAGGCATTCGTCTTTGGGAATCTCGACGCCGGCCATCGCAGCGAAGCTGCCAGCCAAGTCGACGGTGCAGACCATCTCGTCGGAGACGGCCGGTTGGATTTTGCCTTTCCACCAAGTGATGAACGGGGTGCGGGTGCCGCCTTCGTAGACGTTGTATTTACCGCCGCGGTAGGGGCCGGCGGGTTTGTGGTCGCCGAGCAATTGGATCGCCTTGTCTTGGTAGCCGTCGTCGAGCACCGGGCCGTTGTCCGAACAAAACACCACCATGGTGTTCTCGGCGATGCCTTGTTCTTCGAGCGTGGCCATGAGCTGTTCGACGCACCAGTCGAGCTGCACGATGACGTCGGCGCGCCAGCCGTGCGGGGTCTTGCCTTGAAAACGTTCGTGGGGGATGCGCGGCACGTGCAGGTCGTGCGAGGAGAAGAACAGGAAGAAGGGGTTATCTTTGTTGTCGGTGATCCACTGCTTCGATTGCTCGACCCATTTGTCGGCGAGGTCCTCGTCGCGGAAGCGCGCTTTGTGGCCGCCGGTGTAGAAGCCGATTCGCGAGATGCCGTTGTGGATGGTGCTATTGTGGCCGTGCGACCAGTTGTGGGTGAGCGTGTCGCGGTGGGTCTTACCGGTGGGGTGGTCCGGCGAGGGTTTTTTGGTGCCGACCCAGAGGGGATCGGCCGGGTCGAGATTGAGAACGCGGCGGTCTTTTACGTAGACCTGCGGAACGCGGTCGTTGGTGGTCGGCAGCAGGAAGCAGTGGTCGAAACCGATATCGAGCGGGCCGGGTTTGAGTTCGTCGTTCCACTGCGGGCCTTTGCCGGGCGCGCCGAGTCCGAGGTGCCACTTGCCGATGACCGCGGTTTTGTAGCCGGCCTTTTTTAGCAGGCCGGGTAGGGTCATGGTGCCGGGTTGGATCAGCGCCGGGCTGTTCGGCGGGGCGATGCCGGTGTTCGGTTTGCGGAACGCGTAGGTGCCGGTGAGAAACGAATAGCGCGTCGGGGTGCAGGTCGATGCCGAACAATAGCCGCTGGTGAAGCGGATCCCCTCGGCCGCCAATTTGTCGATGGCCGGCGTTTCAAATCCGTCCGCGCCGTAGCAGGACAGGTCGCCGTAGCCGAGGTCGTCGGCCATGATGACGATGATGTTCGGTTTTTGCGCCGCGGCGGACGCGAGCGCGGTCCCGAAGAAGGTGAGGAGTAGGGCGAGGCAAAAGTGGGGCGTGAGAGTTTTCATAAGTTCGGGGAGGAGCCGTTGGAGTACTCTGGAGTACTAGCGAAATCGGCTGGTTCTGACAAATGGGAAGCTTTGGAAGATGGAAGACCGAAATGCGCGAACGTCCTTAGCGCTGCGAACCAGCCAAGCCGCGCCAAATCCAATACGCGCCGAGCAACAAGGCTCCGAACGCGAGCGCCAGCCGCAGTCCGCCGGGGAGGGCGAGTCGGAGACAGATAAAGATCCCAAGAAAGGTGAGGAGGACTTTCAGCGCCACCAACATGGCTGGAGGCAGCGGGCTGCCGCCCCGTTTACTGTCCCGCTTTCGTTTCCGATCGCGGTGGTCCCACTTCATGTAGTCTCTGTCGTTCAACCCCATGCCGGATACTAACGGTTCACGGCGCCGCAATCGACCCTAAATTTCGGAGGGAGTTAAAATTATTGCTGTTGTTGGTTCTGTTGTTGCATCTGCTCAGGCATCTCGCTCGGCGTACCTTCTGAGGCAACATCGACCCCAACGGTGATCATTTGGCTGCCACCGCCGGTGACCACGCCGCGCAACGGGACGACGTCTTCCACATCTCGGCCCCATGCGAGCGTCAGGTGCTGCAAGCCGACCAGCATGTTGTTAGTCGGATCGAACCCGACCCAGCCGAGCGCGGGGTCGAAGACGCTGACCCAGGCATGGGACGCGTCGGCCCCCTCCAGCTTTGGCTGGCCGGGAGGGGGTTCCGTTTCAAGATACCCGCTGACATATCGACAGGGAACGCCCTGGCTGCGCAGAGCGGCGAGCATAATGTGGGCGAAGTCTTGGCAGACGCCTTTGCGGGCGGGAAATGATTCTTCAATGGGCGTGTCGGCGTGTGAGGCGCGGGTGTCGTAGGTGAACTCCGAATGGAGTTGCTGCATGAGGCAAAGGCAGCTTTGGATCAGACCCATTTCCCCTGCTAAATGCTGTCGCGCCCATTCATCAATCTCCGGCAGTAGTGGAACGCGGTGGGACTGCCAAGTCCACCGTCGGGCCTCTACCGCGTTGCGCCCGGAACCTTGCAGCCAGTTCTCAAGATCGGCGAACTGGGTCGTCGAATCATTCGGGTTCGGTCCAGCCTCGGGAATTTCCCGGATCACCTGGCTGTCGACCCGCACGGACATGACATCGTGGACCTCTTGGATGGAAAAATAGAACAGTCGATTGCCGAACATATCTTTGAACTCGCGGGCATCCCCCGAATTTGGTGTCAGTGTGATGGTCTCGCCCAGCACGCGGTGTCCGGGAGATGTCCGAAACAACAGGCACGCCAAGTTTTGGGCATGGGAGGCCGAATTATGATATTGGTAGACCGTTTTATGCCATACTTTGTATTGTTTCATCACGGCGCACCCCGACCGATCGCCTCGGGCGGACTGAGCGTTTGAATTTGTCGTGGCCGAACTCGCGCGTGATGCAGGCACCGACGATCAATTTCTTGGTAGGTCTTGGACACCTTTTCTGCGCAGGTTTTCAGCAGGGTAATCGTGTCGGCGGTCTGCTGCTCGGTCGATTCCCAGGATTGCTCGTGCCACATATTGATGGCGTCCATCGCGGCGTTCAGTTCGGTGGTGAAATCAACGTCCGTCGGTCCGTCTTGCAGAGAATTCCTGAACAAATCCTGGATGGCAATCACCCCTCGATGAAGTTCTTGCAGGCTGAACGAAATGGAGCGCGGATTTTGTTTCTCGACGATGAACAGTTGGAACACGGTGGTGAATTCTGGCTCGCTGCGGTACATTCGGCGGTAGGAGATCAAGCTGTTGTTCTGCTCGAGAAGTTCGTCGAGGAGTTGCTGGGATGCCCCGTCCGACTCCAAGGCGCTGCTTAGGCTGTGTTCCCAAAGGGTGCACTGCATCAGCAGCAGTTCGAGGTGTTGTCCGACGTATAAGAACACCCAGCCCGGCGTCCGGTTCATGTTGCGCAGGCTGCGTCCGGAAAAGGCGTCCAGCCGGAGAATCAGACGGTTTAGTAGTTCCTCCATTTGTTCTGGCGGGGACCTGCGGTCCATCTGGAATAAGGCTTCACATTCGGCCGCGATTTCAGCCACCAAGTTCCATGACTCGACGGACCAGTTTTCTCGGATGGCGGTGGCGTTGTAACGGAAATCATCGAGGCTCGAGTACAAGCTGGAGGGGGAGGTCGTGTCGGCGAGGAGGTCTTGGATCGACTCGGCTTCCGCACTCGTCTCGGCTTGTTTCTTTAGCCCGAGCAGTGCGCGAATGCCCTGCCAGAGCGCGGGGTCGCAGCGTTGTTGCGAAGGCTTTGGCACGTGGAACTCATCGTTGCGCAGAAGTCTGCGCAGGCTGTCGACCAACATGCTCGCCCGTTCGGCGTAGCGTCCGCACCAGAGCAGGTGTTCCGCCGTCCGGCTGGTGTAGAGTCCGGTGAACACCGCCTGCCGGATCTCCTTGCGGTTGCGTGGCCAAAAACCTGGCGAGGATTTTTGGTCTTTGGCGTCGGCACCGCAGAGCCAGATGTCCTTTTGGCGCGGCTGCCGAGTGGGATCATCCGGATCGTGAGCCTCGGCAAACCCGCCCGGCAGGCAGCGGATGTCGTTGCCGATGCGAAAACTGAAAAAGCGCAATCGCGCGTCCCAGCCACGGATGTCGCCTTGAGCGGAAACCAGTTCCGGTTTGGAGGCGGGCAGGCGTCGACCGACAAAATTGCCAGGGGCCGATCTGATCGCGACGGCAAGCGATTCGAGTTCGGCTTTGCTCATTCCTTTCCGCGGTGTGGCGAATACCTGATTCCCGGTAGCGGAACGAATCTCCAGGCTCGCCAAGTTTTCTAAGACGTATTCGCGTTCCTTTTTTTGCCCACACCACCAACTCGGAATTTGTGGGATCTTCAATTTTTCGCCGAGAACGTGGCGACAAACGGCGTGCAGGAACGGATGGAGTCCGTAGTTTTCCAGCGCTTGCCCCCCCAGCGGGTTGGCCAGGGAGACCGTCCCGCGTCGGGTCGCTTCGACGAGGCCGGGAATCCCCTGAAAGGCCGTGGGGTCGAGTTCGAGTGGGTCGGAGGCGCCGTCTCCGGTCTGACGGAAAATCACGTCGACTGGGCCGAGTCCGTCGATGGCCTTGATCCAGACGGCGCCGTTTCGAACCAGTAGATCCTGACCTTGGATGAGCGTGAAGCCGAGATACGCGGCCAAGTAGGCGTGTTCGAAATAGGCCGGACTGGACGCACCGGGTGAAAGGATCACAACCCGGGCTTGGCGGTTCGGCTCGACGCTCTGCGCCAATTGCCGAAGGCCGGATCGCACATCGCTCAGAAACGGCGCCAAACGGTGCACATTAAAGTGGTCGAGGAGGTCGGGGTACAGTCTGGCGAGAACGATCCGTGATTGGAGGGTGAAGCCAAGGCCGTTGGGTAAGGTGTTGCGGTCACGGTCTAGCCAGTATTGTCCGGCTTCATCTTGGAGGAGGTCACAGCCGTGAAAAAAGGGCGATTGCTTCTGCGTGTGTGGCAGCACGCAAGGCGGTAAAAAATGCGGATTTTTCCAGATGAGTTCATCGGGAATGAGGCCGTCTCGGAGGAGGTTTTGCGGGCCGTATATGTCCCGATACAATTCGGTGAACAGCCGCGCGCGTTGTTCGAGTCCGGCCTGGATCGTTTGCCATTCTGGTTGCTGGATAAGAAACGGTAGAGCGTCAAGCGGGGCGCGGGCCGCCAAGGCGGTTTCGTCCCCATGGATCAGATGCCGCTCCCCGATGCGCTTTTGCAGGGCGCGAATCCGGTCCTCGGTCTCCGGTAACCGCTGCGGGTCCAGCGCACGGAGAATCTCGGAATCCTTGAAAGGCGAGGCCGGGGATTTACTTGGATGGATTGGGTTCATTCAGCGTGTCGGAACGTGCTTGGCGTCCTTGGGGCATTCCTTCGCGGAACTCAGAATGCAAGGCTAGGTAGTTGCTGATTTCATTGCCACGCCACGAAATCGGAAGAAAATTGGTGAAGTGCTCATCTCCCAACACCTTGCGACTACGGTTTGAGTTGTGGATGAAATGTTGATTTAATTCAGAATGAACATAAATGTTACATTATTGTCTTCGTTATTTCAACTAAGTACAATTTTGAATAATTTACATTTAGGTTTGTCACAAATACCTCGATAGATAAGCAGATTTTCACTAATCTAACATATGGCATGAAAACTGCTTCTTCACAATCCATGAGTTCCCTGCCTCAAACACCTGAAATAACGCAACGATCGAAGGTCATCGAGTATGATCTCGGACAATTTTGTGACGAGATGTACATGCCCGATGGAAAGCCCCATCCGTGGGCGCTTGGTTTGCAGGAAACCTTGAATGCTTTAGGGAGTCGTCGGCTTGCCAAACGGCAGGACGCGGCCGAACGAGCCTTGTTCGATATGGGCATTACCTTCAACGTCTATAACGACGAGGCCGCGACCGAGAAAATATTTCCCATCGATCTAATTCCCCGGCTGGTGCGTGGCCAAGAGTGGGACCACATCGAACGCGGTCTGCACCAGCGGGTTCGCGCTTTAAATGCCTTCATCCACGATGTATACAATGAGCAGCGAATCGTTACTGAGGGGATCATTCCCGTGGAGACGATCCGATCCGCGGAAGGATTTCTCGAACCCTGCATTGGCCTAACGCCTCCGCAGGGAATCTGGTGTCATATCACCGGCAGCGATCTCGTCCGCGACGAACGCGGCGCGCTGATGGTGCTCGAGGACAACTTGCGCTGCCCCTCCGGTGTCTCCTACGCCTTGGCGAACCGCAACCAAATGAAGCGGACCTTCCCAAACTTGTTTCGCAGCAGCCGGGTGCGGCCGATTTCGCACTACCCCAGCATGTTGTTGCAAATGCTCAACCAGGTCGCTCCCGCGGGCAACAACCGGCCAAATGCCGCCGTCCTGACCCCGGGCAAATACAACTCGGCGTACTTCGAACACAGTTACCTCGCCCGAAAAATGGGCTGCAAACTCGTGGAAGGCGGCGATCTGGTCGTCGAAGACGAACGGGTCTGGATGCGCACCACCATGGGTCTTCAACCGGTGGATGTGATTTACCGGCGGATCGACGACAAATTTCTCGACCCGGAGGTGTTCCGCAGCGACTCCATGCTCGGCGTCAAAGGACTCATGCGGGCTTACCGCGCGGGCAACGTCAGTCTGGTGAACGCCCCCGGTACCGGCGTGGCCGATGACAAATTAATCTACACCTACGTACCCGACATGATCCGTCTTTATCTCGATGAGGAACCCATTCTACCCAATGTCGAAACCTACCGCTGCGAGGACAAGGCACAGCGCCAACACGTGCTTGCCAATCTGGACAAGTTGGTCGTCAAAGCCGTCAACGAAGCCGGCGGATACGGCATGCTAGTCGGTCCACACGCCACCAAGGCCGAACGCGAGAAGTTCGCCGAACTGATCACCCATGCCCCCCGCGATTACATCGCCCAACCGACCCTTCAACTTTCCCGCGCTCCCGTTCTGGTAGAGGACCATCTCGAGGGCCGCCATGTCGATCTCCGCCCGTATATCCTGCTCGGTTCGGAGGTGGTGGTCGTGCCGGGCGGGCTCACCCGGGTCGCCCTGAAAAAGGGCAGTCTCGTGGTCAACTCCTCGCAAGGGGGCGGGAGCAAGGATACCTGGGTCGTCGATGGTGATCCGGCTATGGATGGTGATCCGGCGATTGCTGCTGATCCGGACGTGACGGACGTTGCATCATGTTAAGCCGCGTTGCATCTTCCATCTATTGGATGAGCCGCTACCTCGAACGCGTCCAGAGCATCGCCCGCCTGATCGACGTTCAGGACCAGCTCGGCATGGACCAACCAGACACGCCGGGACTCGGAAAATGGGAGGCCCTGATGCGGACGACGAGATCCTATGAGGCCTTCGAAAAAGCCTACCCGGAGGCCACTCCCGAAGACGCCTTCCGCTTTCTTACCTTTGATCCCGAACAGCCCAACTCGATGTTTTCCTGCATGACCGCCGCCCGCGAGAACGCGCGGAGCATTCGGGAAATCCTGACCTCCGAACTGTGGCAACAGGTCAACGAACTCTACCACACGATCCGACTGGCCAGTTCTGAACTGAACCGGGAAGACCAGTTGCAGGACCGCTTCCTCGACAAAGTTAAAACCAGCGGGCTTTCGTTCAGCGGCATCGTCGAGGGGACCATGGCGTCCGGCGAGGCGCGCAGTTGGTTCCGACTCGGGCAGTTGATCGAACGCGCCGACCAGACCCCGCGGATTCTCGACGTAAAATATTTCGTCCTCCTGCCCAGCCCCGAGGATGTCGGCACACCCATGGACCAAATCCAATGGGCGGGTTTGCTTCGGTCGGCCAGTGCGCTGCAAGTGTACCGGGGCGAGTTCGGGGCGATCACCCCGCGGCACGTCGCGGAACTCCTGCTCTTCAGCCACATCTTCCCGCGTAGCGCCCGCTATTGTATCCGCGAGGCCGATCAGGAACTACGCAGCGTTCTCGGTACCCAGATCGGCTATTTCTGCAATCCCGCCGAACAACTTCTCGGCCAAGTGAACTCGCAACTCCAGTACGCCACCATCGACGAGGTGTTCAACCATGGGCTCCACGAGTACATCGACACCCTGCAAACCCAAATCGGCCTCATCGGTCAGCGCATCGACCAGTCCTATTTTTCGAACTGACCCCGCGCCACCACGTGTCGTCCCTTCGCTCCATCTTTTCCCCCTGATCTCCCCCCTGACCTATGGCCATCCGCGTCGCCCTCCATCACCACACATCCTATAGCTACGACCGCCTCGTCACGCTGGGTCCCCAGACCATCCGTCTCCGTCCGGCCCCGCACTGCCCGTCGCCGATCGTCTCCTACTCGCAAAAGGTCGAGCCGGCCGATCATTTCGTCAACTGGCAGCAGGACCCGAGCAGCAATTACCTCGCCCGGTATATCTTTAACTCGGCGACTCGGGTGTTCAACATCACCGTGGACTTGGTGGTCGATCTCACGCCGCTCAACCCCTTCGACTTTTTTATGGACGAGGAGGCGGAAACCTACCCCTTCAGCTACGAACCCAAACTTCGGCAGTCGCTGCAACCCTTCCTGCGTAAGGGCCGCCCCACGCCGCTTTTCCAGTCTTTTCTCGACACCGTCGACCTGAGTCCGCGTCGGACCATCGACTTCCTCGTCCACGTCAACGGACTCGTTCACCAAAAGCTCCACTACTCCCTGCGCATGGAGCCCGGCGTCAAATCACCCGAACGCAGTTTGAAAGAGGAAGAGGGCAGTTGCCGCGATTTCGCTTGGCTGCTGGTTCAGACCCTGCGCCGCTGCGGCTTGGCGGCGCGCTTCGTTTCCGGCTACTCCATCCAGCTTCGCCCCGACGAGAAACCGGTCGACCCGAACGCGCCCGGCGGCGTCGAGTCCGATATCTGCGACCTTCACGCCTGGTGCGAAGTATTCCTCCCCGGGGCCGGCTGGGTCGGACTCGACGCGACCAGCGGGCTGTTCTGCGGCGAGGGCCACATCCCGCTCGCGACCTCGGCCTCCACCGAACAAGCCGCCCCGATCGAAGGCAACCTCACCCACGCCAATTGCGACTTCGACGTCACGATGTCGATCACCCGCCTGCATGAGGACCCACGGGTCACCGCCCCCGTCACCGACGGACAGTGGACCAGCATTCTTGCGCTCGGCGACCGGATCGACGAACAACTCCACGCTCAGGATGTCCGTCTCAGCATGGGCGGCGAACCCACCTTTGTGAGCATTGCGGATGCGAACGAACCCGAGTGGAATACCGAAGCCGTCGGCGGACAAAAGAAGGCTCTGGGCAACGCCCTGCTGCAACGTCTGCGCGGTCGCTTCGGCCCCGGCAGCCTCGTCCACACCGGCCAAGGAAAATGGTATCCCGGCGAACCGCTGCCCCGCTGGTCGCTCGCGATCTACTGGCGCAAAGACGGCGTCGCCATGTGGGACGACGACCGGCTGATTGGCGACGAAACGACCGAAGGCCAAGCCGACCATCTTGACGCCGAAAAACTCACCTTGGCGATCGCCGACCAACTCATGGTGCAGCGGGAGCATGTGCGCCCGGCTTATGAGGACCCGATTTACTACGTGATGCGCGAGCGGAACATTCCCGCCAACTTGGACTTGGACGATCCGCGTATCGACGACCCGGAAGCGCGCAGCCGAATCCGTACCGTCTTGGAACGCGGACTCGGCACGCCGGTCGGCTACCTGCTGCCCGTTGAGCGCGTGTGGCGCGGCAACACCAGCGAATGGCATAGCGGCATGTGGATGCTCCGCTCCCGCCTCTACCTGATGCCCGGCGATTCTCCCATGGGCTTACGCCTGCCGCTCAAGCGCCTTCCTTGGATCGACGAGTCCGAACTCCCGTACCAACATCCCCAAGATCCGATGCAAATCGACGCACCGCTCGCGCCGCGTTCGGTCTTGCTGAAGCGGCAAAGCCGCGACGAGCCGCTGCCCAAAACGAAATCGGCGAAACGGAAAAAACGACCGAAACTGAAGCCGTCCGAGCAAGAGGACGGAGCGTCCGGGATTGACGGAAGCAGTGGTGGAACGGCTGGCGAAACCAAAGATGGTGGAGCTGCCCGCAACACCATCCGCACCGCGATTTGCACCGAGGCGAGGAACGGCCACCTCTACGTGTTTTTTCCGCCGACCACCAGCACCGAGGAATACCTCGAACTCCTCATGGCGGTAGAAGCCGCGGCGAGCGAACTCGACACCCCCGTCCTGATCGAGGGCTATCCTCCGCCCGACGATCCGCGCGTCTCCGTTCTCAAAGTCACCCCCGATCCAGGCGTGTTGGAGATCAATATCCACCCCGCGTTCAACTGGCGCGAACTGGTGGACATCACCGAAACGCTCTACGAAGAGGCCCGCAGCCTGTATCTCGGCACCGAGAAATACCAGCTCGACGGACGTCACACCGGCACCGGCGGCGGCAACCACATGGTGCTCGGCGGGGCTACGCCTCCCGACTCGCCCTTTCTGCGCCGACCGGATTTGCTCCGTTCGTTCATCGGGTTTTGGACCAACCATCCGTCGATGAGTTATCTGTTCAGCGGTCTGTTCATCGGACCGACGTCCCAGGCACCGCGGGCGGACGAGGGCCGCATGAATGCCACCTACGAAATGGATATCGCGTTCCGGCAAATCCCCGAACCGCACCACGGTACCACGCCGCCATGGCTGGTCGACCGAATTTTCCGCCACCTGCTCACCGACCTCACCGGCAACACCCACCGTTCGGAAATCTGCATCGACAAACTGTTCTCGCCGGACGGCACCGCCGGTCGACTCGGCCTCGTCGAATTCCGCGGCTTCGAAATGCCGCCGCACGCCCGCATGAGCCTCGTGCAGCAACTGTTACTTCGGGCGCTCACCAATCATTTTTGGCGGGAGCCGTTTCACGAACCGCTGCAGCACTGGGGGCACGACCTCCACGACCGATTTCTTCTGCCGCACTTCATTCGTAGGGACTTCTTACAGGTTCTCGACTATCTTGAAGAACAAGGCAGCACCTTCGAAATGGCGTGGTTCGCGTCCCAGTTCGAATTTCGTTTTCCCGTCGTCGGCACGTTCAAGGTGGATGAGATCCGCGTTGAAGTTCGGCAGGCGATCGAACCCTGGCTGGTCCTCGGCGAGGAGGCCGGTGCCTCCGGTACCGCTCGCTATGTCGACTCGTCACTGGAACGCGTTCAAGTGTTGGTCGAAGGCTTTGACTTGGACCGATTCGCCCTGGCGGTCCACGATGTCGAAATCCCGCTGCATCCCACGGGCCGCCCCGGACAATATGTCGCCGGCATCCGCTACCGCGCCTGGCAACCGCCGAACTGCCTGCACCCCACCATCGCCGTTCACGCGCCCCTCGTTATCAACCTGATCGACAAGAGCGCCGGCCGTGCCCTCGGCGGATGCAGCGTCGCCGTCAGCCACCCCGGCGGCCGCGCTCACGAAAAAATACCGGTCAATGCCTTGGAAGCAGAGACCCGCCGGGCGGAACGCTTCACCCCGTTCGGCCACTCGCCCGGTCCCTTCTCCATGAGGCGAGTGCCGGCCAATGGTGTCACGCTGGATTTGCGTCTAACCTAAGGTGGAAGTCGAAGCGTCCCAAAGCGGACCCGCTCGTTGCTTCACTCCGCTCAGTTCGTCCGCGAACGCGACCAGATAAAGAACGGGCCAATCGCGTACACCGCGGCGGCGATAAAAAACATCGCTTTGAAGCCGAACAGCAGCGCGAGCAGAACGCTCAGCGCCGAACCGATGACGGTGAAGTAGCCGTTGATCGCCCAGGCCCAGGGAATGACGTTGCGACCTTGTTCTTTCAAGTAACGGATGCCGGTCGGCATCGGCATGCCCATCAGGAAGCCGAGCAGGCCGACCAGGCCGACGGCGACCAGGATCTTGACCACGTGGGTGCTCCGAACCAGCGCGTCGATTTCGGTGACGATCGGCAGCAGGAAACTGAACCCGACAATGGCGACAGCAGTGATCCACATGACCGCGCGGATGGTGCCGGCACTCGGCTTGAAGCGCGCCGCGAACAGACTGCCGAGTCCGGCGGCGACCAGTAGGGCGCCAATGGTCGCGCTGATGCTGTAGACCGGATGGCCGAGGAATTTCACCAGTTGCTGGATCAGCACGATCTCGACGAAGATGAAGCCGGCGCCGAGGCAGGCGAAGTAGCCGAGGCAGAGTTTGTTGCCCTTCAACTGTTCGCGGATCTCGCGTTTGCTGAGCAGCGGGAAGCCGAAGAACAAGGTCGCGAGCAGGATCGCTTCGGCCAGGATGATGATCGGCGGCAGGTCGCCTTTGGCGATGCGTCCGCCGAGGAGGTTGGGCGGTTCGATCTCGCGTACTTCGGCCGGCAGCATGGCGATGTCGTCGCGTCCGACAATCTTGGTGCTGCCGCCGGCGAACATCACCTCCCGTGTTTCCTTATATTTTCCGGGGTCGACCGCGCCGAGTCGTTTGAAGTGGTTGAAGAACGGTTTGTTGTCGGTCGGCGGCGAGAAATTGAACGGGCCAAAATCGTAATAGTCCGAGGGCGTGTCAGTGCTCATCACGAGATAGTAGGGGTTCAGGCTTTTGCCGTCTTTCCAAGCCGGCAACTGTTCGGGCGGTATATACGGCGCGTATAAAATACCGTTGATGGCGTGGGCGGACTTCTTCTTGCCGGCGAGGTCCGTCTCCGAACGCACGTGGTCGTAGAAGCGCTGGATGGTTTCGATTTCCTCGACCGTCCACGCCGATTTTTTCAGCAGCATGGTGTGCTTCAACCAGTTTTGGCCTTTGCAGATGACGATGCGTTTGGCGATCTCCTCGCGGCTCAGGCCGCGTTCGCTGAGCATCTGTATTGCGGTGGTTTGCAGGCGGTAGGTGCCCCAGCGGCTGATGCTGAGAATGCCGTCGTCGGACAGGCTGTCGTAAAAGTCGTGGAAGGACTCGACCGTGAGCAGGTAGGTTTCGCTGAGGTTGAGCGCTCCGTTCTGGAACGCGATCGGGGTGAAGTTGTTGACCTGTTGGATCACGTCGAACTTGCGCGTGTCGCGGCGCAGGAAACTTCGACCCTCGTCGATGGCGATCTCGGAATATTTTCCGTCGGTGAACAAGCCGCCGGCGTAGTCTTTGTAGGTCTCGGTGACGAAGCGCACGATCTGCGGATCCATCTCGACCCCGACCACTTTGCCCGCGCCGAACTTCAGCGCGGTGAAGCTGTCGTCGCCGCCGCTGGTGCCGATCATGCACACCAGGTGGTCGCGTTTGGAGAGGTGAGGCAGGATGCGCACGTCGCAGTCGCCGGTGGCCTGGTTGTATTGGTTTTCGTAGTCGCCGCGTAGCGCTTCGAAGTCGCCCGAGAATTTGCGCATGTTGCTTTCGTTGACGCCGCCGGCAATCCACACGCGTTTGCGTTTGTCGTCGAACTGGGCGATGTCCACGCGCGACAGGGCGCTGTAGGCGTGCGCCTCGATGCGTCCTTTTTCCAAGTCTTGGGTGTACTCACGTTTGTCGACATGCACGTTCAGCGGAAACCATTCGGTCGCCTTGAACGGCAGCAGGCAGGCGGCGATCATCACCGCCACGGCGAGCAGCGGCGCGATCTTGTCGCCCAAGAAAAGCAGGGTGGCGGCCACCGTGGCGACCACGCAGAACAGCACCAGTCCTTGCGGTTCCCAGATCGGGATCAACGGCACCAAGGCGAAGCAGCCGAGTCCGGCGCCGACCAGATCGGCGAAGTAATAGATGTTGGCGTACTGGGCACGCTTCTCGAGCAAGTAGCTGATTAGCAGGCCGAAGAATACGAAGGGCAGGGCGAGTCCAAGAAACACGATGCCGACATTCAACAATTCCTTCGGCCAGCCGTTCGGCGCGTCGGGCAGGTGAATCGGCACGTGGTTCACGGCGAGGAAGCCGAGCACCATACCGACGGCGGTGAACAGGCAGGTGACGGTGAGGAAGCCGCGTTCGCGGAACTTCAGCAATCCGGGAAAGCGGGTGAGCAGCACGCCGCTGAAGCCGAGTCCGAACATGGCCGTGCTGATGACCAGATAGGCGTAGTTCGCCCAGACCGAATACTCGAAGATTTTGGTCAGGGTAACCTGATAAAGCAAACTCGCTCCGGCGGCGAGAAACAGAGCGAGCAATTCATTCCAACGGGGTTTCATATGTGCGCCTCGCTATTTGTTCGGGGCGGATGTTCAAGCAGATAAAAGCCGAGTCACATCCAGCGCGTTCATTGGGCTTGGATTTTGCGCGGCCCTTGCCCATATTTATCGCCATGGCCAAGATCGACCACATCTCAATCAAGGGGTTTAAAAGCATCGAGTCCGTCGAGCGGCTTCGCTTGGGCGATCTCAATGTGTTGATCGGCGCCAATGGTGCTGGCAAGTCGAACTTTCTTGGTGCGTTCGATTTCTTGGCGCAGATTCGTCAGGGCCGACTTGCGCACTATGTGGCCAAGGCTGGCGGGGCAGGTAAACTGCTTCACTTCGGCGCGAGGAAGACGCCGGAGATGTCCTTCGAGCTATCGTTCCAAGGAATCCATGGGTACGAGCTATCCTTGAGTCACGCTGCCGCAGATCGCCTCGTCCCAGTAGGCGAGATCGCTTGGTTTCAAGCAGATCTTGGCGACGAGCCAGTTGTGTCTCGGCTATATGGTGAAGAATTAATCTCGGAGATTTCTAATTGGGATTCCAGCCATCCTGTGAAGAGTTTTGTCGCGGGTTATCTCAACAGTTGGCGGCGGTTTCATTTTCACGACACGAGCCCGACCTCCGCGATGAAGGCGGTGGCCAAACTGCAGGACAACCGATTCCTTCGACGCGACGGAGGCAATCTTGCTGCCTTTCTCTACTGGATGAAGTCGAACGCCCCCAGAGAGTTTGCGCTGATCAGTAAAACCGTCCAGCGCGTCATTCCGTTCTTCGACTCGTTCCAGCTTGAGCCGCTCGCCGACAATCCGGACGGTATTCTGTTGGAGTGGCGGCACAAGGCTTCGGACCAATATTTCAATGCGGATGACCTGTCCGATGGCAGCCTTCGTTTCATCGCCTTGGCGACCCTGTTTCTCCAACCCAAAGCGGTTCGCCCCTCCATCATCATCATCGACGAACCCGAGCTTGGTTTGCATCCCTTCGCGATTACCTTGCTGGCCTCTCTGATGAAACAGGTTTCGGTCGAGACTCAGGTCTTGGTGGCGACTCAGTCTTCTCTGCTGCTGGACCATCTCGAACCGGAAGACATCATCGTCACCGATCAGGTCAAAGGGGCTTCGACCTTCACCCGATTTGCGGACTCCGAACTGCAAAAGCTGGAGAGCTGGCTGGAAGACTATAGCCTAGGGCAGCTTTGGGAGAAAAACGAGTTTAGCGGCCGTCCCCAAGCCTTTTGATGAAACGGCTCTCCGTATTGGTTGAAGGAGAGTCCGAGGAGGAGTTCGTCCGAGAACTTCTCGCCCCACATTTTTACCAACTTGGGTTTGCTGAAGTGTCGGCCAAACTGCTGGGCAATGCGCGGGCGCGATCACGGCGCGGCGGCATCACCAAGTGGTCCCGCGCGCAACGGGATATCTTGCATCGGTTGAAAGGTGACCCAGGTGTGTACGTCACCACCTTTGTCGATTACTACGCCCTGCCGCAGGGGGACAAGGGCGGCTGGCCGGGCAGAGACGCTGCCGGTAAATTACCCTTTGCTGCGAAAGCTTCGACCGTCGAAGAGGCAGTTGCGGACGCGATCACGAAGCAAATGAACGGCAAAATGGCCACGGGCCGATTTGTGCCGTTTGTGATGATGCACGAGTTCGAGGCCTTGTTGTTCAGCGATTGCCAGCGGTTCGCCGAAGGGATCTACGCCCCTGAACTTCAACCGGCGTTCCAAGAGGTTCGGGACCAGTTCAACTCTCCTGAAGAAATAAACGACCACTGGAAAACGGCCCCCTCTAGACGAATTTTAACGATCAGCCCAAGTTACAAGAAGGTGTTGTTGGGCAACTTGGCTGCTCTCAATATCGGCTTGGATAGAATGAAGGAGCAGTGCGCTCATTTCGCCGGGTGGATCGAAAAATTGGAAAGTCTGGAGGAGATTCCTGGGAGTTAAACGCATTGCGTTCGGCGGTTTCGTTTTTTATCAAAGAAGCATGTATTGCCGCTCCCTGTTGACTTCGTTCGTCTCGATTCTCCTCCTGTTCGGTCCTTTGTTTCTCCTGCATCTTCGGGCTGCGGAAGCTCCGCCCAACGTGGTGGTGTTTCTCACCGACGACCAAGGCTGGGGCGACCTCAGTTTGAACGGCAACACCAACCTGAGCACGCCGAACATCGATAAGCTGGCCGCCGAGGGCGCGATGTTCGAACGCTTTTATGTGTGCCCAGTGTGCTCGCCCACCCGCGCCGAATTTCTTACCGGCCGCTATCACACGCGCCTCGGCGTCTACAGCACCTCGGCCGGCGGCGAACGGATGAACCTCGACGAGAAAACGGTCGCCGACAGTTTCAAGGCGGCCGGCTATGCGACCGGCGCGTTCGGCAAATGGCACAACGGCATGCAGGCGCCGTACCATCCGAACTGCCGCGGCTTCACGGAGTTCTACGGCTTCTGTTCCGGGCACTGGGGCAACTACTTCGACCCAATGCTCGAACGCAACGGCAAGATCGTCACCGGCAAAGGCTTTTGCGTCGACGACTTCACCACCCAGGCGATGAACTTCATGGACGGCGCCAGCAAGCAGGAGAAACCGTTTTTCGCGTATATCCCGTACAACACGCCGCACTCGCCGATGCAGGTGCCGGACAAGTTTTGGAACAAGTTCGAGAACGCGGAATTGAGCATGCGCAACCGCGAACCCGGCAAGGAGAAGGATCTGCATCTGCGTGCCGCGCTCGCCATGTGCGAGAACATCGACTGGAACGTCGGCCGCGTGATGGACAAGCTCGACGCGCTCGGCATCGCCGACAACACCATCGTCCTCTACTTCTGCGACAACGGCCCGAACGGGGTGCGTTGGAACGGCGACATGAAAGGCCGCAAAGGTTCGACCGACGAGGGCGGCGTGCGTTCGCCGCTGCTGGTCCGCTGGCCGGCCAAAATCCCGGCGGGCAAGCGCGTTCGGAGTATCGGTTCGGCGCTCGACTTGCATCCGACGCTGGCGGACCTGGCCGGAATCGACGTGGCGAGTTCGAAACCGCTCGACGGCATCAGCCTGAAGAACGCGCTGATCGGCAAGGAGGAAGTTGACGGCACGCGGGTGATCGTCAGCACCTGGAAAGGCCGCGTTTCCTTGCGCAACCAACGTTTCCGTTTGGACGACAAAGGCAAGCTGTTCGATCTCGTTAACGATCCCGGTCAGCGCACCGAGGTGACGGCCGACTTTCCCAGGGTCGCCGAAGGCCTACGCAAGCGGCAAAAAGCGTTCCGCGCAAAACACATCAAGGCGCCCGACGACCAGCGTCCGTTCGTGATTGGCCACGCCTCGATGGCCAACACGCAGATCCCCGCGCGCGACGGCACCGCCCACGGCGGGATCAAACGAAGCAATAAATTCCCCAATTGCTCGTTCTTCACCGATTGGACAACCACCGAGGACAAAGTGACCTGGTCGGCCGAGGTTGGCGAGGCGGCGGACTACGATGTCGATTTATATTACACCTGTCCGGCGGCGGATGTGGGGTCGACGGTCGAGTTGCGTTTTGTCTCCGCGTCCGGTGATGTGTCGTCGATCAAGGCAGTGATCAAGGACGCGCACGACCCGCCTTTGCGCGGGGCGGATGAGGATCGTTCGCCGCGGGTGGAGAGTCTCGTGAAGGAGTTCAAAGTGTTGAATATGGGCCGCATGACGCTGCCCTCGGGGCCGGGTGTGTTGACTTTGCAGGCGACGGATGTGCCGGGTTCGAGGGTGATGGATTTTCGTTTGTTGATGTTACGGCGCTAGCTGGGGGACCTGCGACGCTGTATGTGCTGCGGTTATTACTCCGGTTTTCTATCCTTGTCCGGCTTGCCGCCGGTGCCTTCGAGCAGGCTCACCATGCCGCGTCCGAGCGCGTCGCCGACCATCATATAGGTTCCGGCGTGACCGTTGTAATGGAAGCCTTGGTTGCGCGGCGAGACCGTGTGGTCTTTCCAAAAGTCGCGGGTTTCGACGGTGAGCACGTTGCCGGCGAACGCGGGATAATTCCCGGTGGTGCCACTGACCGCGAGTTGCGCCTTTGCGACATCGACGTGCGGACCCGCCATATCCCAGCCGTCGAAGCCGATGGTGCCAATCACGAACGGGGCCTTGGGCGCGTCGAAGTCCTTGCGCAGGGTGTTGATCAGGTGAACCAGATTTTGTTCGTAGCGGCTGGCGTGCGCGGCGTTGCCGTCCTTGTGCCCCTGCCACCAGACGAAGCCGGCGATCTCGTAGCCTTGGTCTTTCCACTGCGGAAAGGTGGTGTCGAACCCGGCCAGATATTCTTTGGCCGCGTCGAAGCATTGGTCGTATTGCAAGCCGGCGTACCAGTTCACTTTTTTGCCGGGATCGTTGGCGGTCCAGGACGGGATGTCGTCTTTGTAGCCGGCGTAGGTGCGGCCGTCGAAGTCGAAGCGTTCGCTGCCGGGCGGCAGGAAATCCCAGCCGAGGCTGCGGTTGCCTTGCGAGGTTTTGAGCACGATCACCGGTTCGTCGTGGTAGGTGCCGAGCACATGGCCGAACTGCAGTTCGAGGCCGATCGAATTTTGGTTGGCGCCGCAGCCGGGTGCGAGCCATTGGTTGGCGGTGGCGGTGACCAGGCCCTTGTACCAGACGTCGTTGCGTTCGGCCCAGCGGCCCTCCGCGTCGATCAGATGCGGAAATTGTTTATCGGCGTGTACCAGTGTTTGCAGGGTGCCGGGAATGTCGGTGCGGGTGAACCAGCCGAGTCCGTCGGCGGCCTTGGTGAGAAAGGTGATCTTGAACGGCATCTTCTTGCCGCCGGTGACCTTGTGTCCGGTGAAGGTCGACGGCTTGCCGGGTTCGCGGCGGTGTACTTCGACGCCGTCGAGTTCCATGATGTTGGTTTCGGACGCCTGGTAGCCGGGGCGGAACTCGTAGACGCCGGAAGTTTTGAGTTCGATGAAGCCGCGCGCGACTTGGGTGCCGCCGCCCGGGAACGGCGTCGGTTTGGTACCGCCGTAGGTGTCGAGTTTCTTGATCGCGATCGGCGTGAGTTTGTCGTAGTCCTTGTTTGGGTCGTACGCGCCTTCGTACACGGACACGGTCGCGTCCGTGACGCCCGACCAACGTGTGCCGCCGCCACTGATTTGCCCGATGCCGACCATGTTGGATTGGCCGGACAGGATATACACCTTCACCGGCTTGTCTTTGGCCGGTGGTTTCTGGTCCGGCGCCGGCAGTTGGGCCGGTAGTTCTTTGGCGGCGATTGGCGAGCTGTAGGGGAGGCAAAAGAGGAGGGCGAAGGAGAGGGCAACTGGGAGAAAACGCATGCCTTAAACATCCCAAATTTTCGCGGAAGATGGAAGGTGGAAGGTGGAAGGTGGAGGTTGAAAGGTAGATGATGAGCCTTGTTTCAATCGGTTGAAAATCTACAGGCGAAGAGGAGAAAATCACAACGGTTGTCGCACCCCGTTGGGGCGCCTCATTGCAGTCGTTCTTTCCCGGGGTTTCGTTCGTACCTCACTGCACCCCGGGCTTGTCTGTTGAATTTCTGCTTCAAAGAGCGTGCCGATCCGTTTATTCGGAAAGGGTCTCCTGCAGGCCGGCCGGCCTGCAGGAGATGGTGGGAGCAACCCGACCTGGGCTAAGGGCCTTTGAGCCCGTATTGTAGCAATCAGGTGCTCCCGCCTCATCATTACTAACTCGAACAGTTGCAAGAGTCGGCCGAAGATCAGCCAGA
>Ga0209187_1000195_pt1 | contig 132608 bp, 108 predicted proteins | sample BantaG_FD_187430 | JGI IMG/M metagenome (GOLD analysis project Ga0209187, IMG submission 187430) | Marine algal microbial communities from Bantry Bay, Ireland - BantryBay_4 metaG (SPAdes) (version 2) | ecosystem: Host-associated > Algae > Red algae > Unclassified | place: Bantry Bay, Ireland...
TTAAATTTCTAAAAAATTCTCGAATCTTTACACTTTTTTGCGCTAAAACTCAATGTTTACCATAAAGTTAAACAATTTTACTCAAACTTTCAATCAATTTTGTAATAATAAATTGTTGATAACCAAACGGTTAGAGCTTTTTGAATAGACACTAACTATGGCAATCGCAATTGAAAGAGCTTTTATTGTAGGTAAAAATCTTTTATTTTGTATTGAAATATGACTCAGCCACATTAAGTATTTGCACCATTGGGACTTCTTCAGACTTCAGGATACGACGAAGAAATTAAAATAACCTATTTTCACCTATATACAATAGTGAACCTGGCGTTTATGCACTAATGAGAACAAACATATTGTTACTTGCCTCTTTACTCTGTTTTCTTATTTCAATTCTTTTAGCATTGCATCATATTCTATTCTCAATTCTGGATAGGTTTTCCATCTTATATTTTGACCATCTTCTCTTGAGCGTGGGACAATATGATAATGAGCATGAAAAACATCCTGTTGAGCTTCCTTACCATTACTACTTATGATTTGAACGTGTTTTATCCCTAATTTTTCTTCATAAAGTTTGCAAACTCTTTTAGTCAAAACAATCACTTCCGACAAAGCTTACTCAGTAATATCAAATATATTTTCATAATGTTTTTTTGGAATTACTAAAGTATGATACCTACTTACCGGGTGAATATCTAAAAAAGCATAAGCATACTCTGTTTCCAATACTTTCCAAGAATCTGATTCTCCGTTAATTATCTTACAAAAAATACAGTCTTTCATTTATTGAGCTCCTGTTTTTGATTTTATCTCAGCACTAACTTCATAAATTTTCTCTTCTGGTAATTTTAAGAGATTCAAATCCTTAGACTTGGCAGCTCTTTTCTGGGTATGAACATATTCTGTTATATCAATTATTTCTTGTATTTCATCTTTCGAATATCTCTCTGACATATCTCCTTTCACACCAATTTGGATTGCTTTATAGCTTTGTCTAACATCTCTAATATTATACGCCGGGTCCCATTGAATTCTTACTTCTGATGTTTGTAAGGCATTTTTCCACGATTCTTCAGACTTATATATTTTTGAGTCATAACTTGTTAGAACCCCTATAAATAATAATTCCTCAAAAAAGCTTCGTGATATTTTTATTGCTAAAACTCTTTCTTGATTCTCCTTACTTGCCCATCCACTTCTATGCATCATCCATAAAAAATTCGGTTTTATCCAAGTCATTCGACCTAATTGAAAACTGCCTCCAGAATATTGATGTTCTACCGCAAAATTAGCAATCGAATTATTACATGCCTGATAAACAATTATACTTTCATTATCATATTGACCAGAAATCTGTCTTACTTCAGATTGTTTAATTTTTTTTAAAGACATCATAAGAAACCAATCTTAGTCCTTTCATTTTTTTAATTTATTTCCAATATAACTACATCAGTTTTAAAATGCTTAGTGTTTTTCTTTTTTTTGATGGCAGATAACAGTTTTGCTAAACGCCGGGCGGGTATTGAAGCTTTTAAACTCAGCAAACCAAACACCTTGAACCAATTTTTTTTGACGATTTAAATTTAATCCAAAAAAATCGGCAAACAAAATATTGGTGGTTGTGATGCTTTAAAGTTTATAATCCCGAGCGAAGCCCGCATGGCGTTTTAGCTTTTATTAGCGGTGATTTTTCATTTTTTCTCAATTGTGTAGCCTGTGTAAGCCCATCTTGTGCTTGGGTCAATTTTTGTTATGATATGTGTCATTTTGCCATTTTTATAAAGTTTTTCTCCGACATAATCAATTGGGGTCAAAGTGTAAAGGGTATCATTTTCGTCATAAAACTGCAGATATCCATAGCTATAAGCAGATTTTATACTAACCCATTCAGTTTGTGTCTTTGGTTTAAGTCGTTCAAATCTTAGAGTTTTTCCTGGTAGTCCAACAGTAATTTCTTTCATTTCTATTGGAGTATCATTTTTTAGAGAAAACTTTAGTTCGTTTTTTTTAATTATGTTTTTTATTGAAGGCTTTTTATTTCTGTTGTCAGACTCTTTAATGGAATTACTGCAACTACATACAAATAATATAAGAATTAATGATATTAATACTTTCATAGTTTTTTATTTGATTAACGATGAAAGATTTATTTTCTCTTTATTTTTAATGTAATTTTTATGTCAAAAGGTTAATAAAGAATCCTTTAAATTTAGTTTAATTTATCATTGCAGTTTGCTTAATTACCGCTAACAACATAAGTATAAACTAACTGCTCATTTTAAAATTAACAGGCTACATCATTTCTATTAAATGAAAGATGCTTGAACTTTAACCAAACATACCTTGCATTGCAACACAAACTACTGCACCAGCCAAAAAACCCGCTAATGCCAACCACGCTATGTTTTTTAAATACCAAATGAAATCTATTTTTTCCATACCCATTGCTGCAACGCCAGCGGCCGAACCTATAATTAACATACTGCCACCTGTGCCGGCTGAGTAGGCTATAAAGTGCCACAAAAAATCGTCCATAGGAAAGGTGTACATGCCCATTGAGGCTGCTACTAAAGGTACATTATCGATTATGGCAGAAAGAAAGCCGAGAATAATTATTACTACATTTTGGTTGGGAATGGCGTTTTGCATGGCTTCGGCCAACGACATTAGTAAGCCTATTTTATGACTACCATCGTGTGCCATTACTGCAACACTTTCTAAAGCTGCTACGGCTACTAAAATGCCTAAAAAGAATAGTATGCTCGACATTTCGATACGAGAAAGTGCGTGATGGGCTGAGTATAAATGTTTGGTTTCTTCGTTAAATTCTTCTTCTGGATGTACAAACTCGGACACTAACCAAACAATACCCAGCGAAAGCATCATACCCATATAAGGTGGCAAATGGGTGGCGGTTTTAAAAATAGGCACAAAAATTAGGCCAGCTAAACCAACTAATAACATTATGTTACTACTGAGTAGTTTTTGCTCTTTTTGGCGAGCATCTATATTAAGATTGGCAGGTATAGTTACGTTGCCTTTAAATATTTTTAAGTTGGAGGCGATAAAAAGTGGCACTAAAATACAAACTATTGATGGCACCACTAAGCGGGTTATTAAACCTATGGTGGACACTTTTTCGCTTATCCAAAGCATAGTGGTGGTAACATCACCTATTGGCGACCAAGCGCCACCAGCGTTGGCGGCAATTACGCCCATACTTACAAACCATAAGCGTTCTGTTTTGTCGGGTATTAGTTTTCTTAATAAAGAAACCAATACTATGGTAGATGCTAAGTTATCTAATGTGGCCGATAAAAAGAAAGCCAATACGCATACCAACCAAAGCAGTTTGGTTTTGTTGGTCGTTTTTATTTTGTTGGTAATTACTGAGAAACCTTTGTGTAAGTCTATCAACTCCACAATAGTCATTGCGCCTATTAAAAACAATAGTATTTCGGCTACTTTACCAATGTGGTGTAACAATACATCTTTTTGGCTGCCCAATTGATGATCGAAACCTACCACATCTAAATGGCCTAAAGCAATAATTGCCCAACATACTGCTCCCATAATAAGTGCAGGTACGGTTTTATCTAACTTTAGCGGGTGTTCAAATACAATGGCGAGGTAGCCTAAAATAAATACTATTATCAGCGCAGTTATCATATAAAAAAGTTCAAAATATTTTTTGAAAAACTAATAAGCAAATATAAAAATTAAATGTTCATTATTGCATTAGATGCCAGCTTAAAGGAGCAGGTAAAGCTTTGCTGCAAAAATCTAATTGTATTACTGGTGTATTTTGGTGGCTTTTTTTGTTATGATACGCTTTTAAAATTAAGGGTTTTAATATTTGGCAATCGCCTTGTTGCGCATCAATATTAATGGGTAAGGTATTGTCAATTAAAAAATTACGCTCTTGTATTGTTAGTATTTTTTTGTGTGAACCTGGTATAACCTGCAAACCTCCATTTTGTTGGTTGGTATGGTTTAAGCAAATTCTTACACTAAACATATTTTGTAAAATATGTGCCGGACTCATTACCGTTGTGATGCCTTCTCGGGTGCTCCAACCACTAAAGCCTTGCACGGGTTGCCTTTTTTTTACAGTAATAGTTATGGTTTGATGTGGCTTAGTATAAAAATTAGTTTGCGGGCTTTGGGCATAAAAAATAGCATTAACCAGTTGTACTTTTTCTTGTGTTATAGTATCAATAAGGTTGTTAAATTTTTCATTAAATAATAAGTTTTTTATGGTTGGTACATATTTAAATAATAAGGGCAAGCCTGTTTCTTTTATTTCATTTAATTTAAGATTTTGTTTTAACAGCTCCAATATCTGTTGTGTTTCAGCAGCAGAGTAAATGCCATTTGCTAATGCAAAACCTTTTTGTTGTAAATCTTCTATATTTGATGTTTGAGTTTCATTTTTTTCATCAGGTTTTAAAGGGCTTGTATCTTCATTTAAGGCATTTGTTTGCTGCTTTATAAAGGTGTTGATTGCTTTAGGCACTTCTTGTAAAGGTTCAAAATGTTTAAACTGCTGCAATTGATCTAAAAACTCCTTAGCTTCTTGTAACATCTCTAAATCTTGTTTACTAATAGCTTCATTTAAAATAGAAAAATTTGGCTTTGCATAACCGTAGTATTTTTTTTGCCGAACAGCAATTGGTGCGCCATAACCCAATTTAGGATCGCGCATAAGCTGTAAATCGGCTTGCACCGTTCTTTTACTGGCACCTTTGTTAATACCTTCTATTTGCAAAATGGCTTTGCTGCAAGCCTCAATTAAATCTTCTAAAGTCCAGTTGCGGCTGGTATCTCTAAGGCATTGGTCAATAGTTTTATAACGGATTAAGGCAGTTTTATTTACCGGCACAATATTGCTTTTTTGTGGATTACAAAAGAAGTAAAAATAATACAACTGCGCAAGGTGGGTGCATTGTTTATTTCAACAACTTGTGGCTTTGTATTACTTTTTGGTTTTGTGTAATGATGTAAGTATACATTCCTTTTGGTAAGTGTTTTATTGGTATCGGTTTTTTATTTATTTTTTGAGATAAAACCTTTCGACCCTTGAAGTCATAAATTTCTATGCTAAGCTTTTCTGCATTTAAAAAGTTGTGCTTAAAATACAATACATCTTTTGCAGGATTGGGATAAAATAATATTGGGTCTTTATTAATTTGATCAATTGGGTTTACCGAAACAGGCAGCGGTTCAACAACATTGCCTTCTTTATCTAATTTTACGTAATACAAATCGCTTTCTTTACCAGTATTGATGCCATTAGCATAGCGGTTAGTAAAAACTACACAACCAGAATCTGCCGTTGCAACAATACCTTTTGGTAAATAAGCGGCATCACCACCTAAGTTTTTTTGCCAGCGTAATTGGCCATTTTGGTCAATGCATTGAACTTCAACAAACTCGTTAGTACAAGTATTTTCACCATTGTCATCTAAATCTATAAAATCGCAATTGTTATATTTTCTACAAGTATAAATGTAATCTTCGGTAAAATTATCAATACTAAAGTCAGCGGTTCTAACCATGTTAATACAATTACTGATTTTATCAATATAAAAAAGTTCAGCTTCGTAAGTTGTAGTGTTGTATTTAATAATGGCATTTCTGGTTTGCCCACCGTTATTGCAGTCACTATCAAAAGTAGTTGTTATATGAAGCATAATGTAGTTTTCCTTCAAATTTTGGACATATTTATAAGAAGGGAAAATTGAAACTGGTATGACAGGGTGAAATAAAAAGTCTTTGAAATCAACAAAATTTAAATCACGATCACTTATACTTAAACCGTGCATATAAGGTGCTAAGAAATCTAATTTTTTGTTTTGTAAATAGTTTCGACCTAAGAGGTATTTACTTTTTTTTACCAATTTACCATGTTTATTTAGTGCAACTGTGCTTCCGTTTACATTGGTTAATAAATTGCCAATGTTGTCAATAATAAAATGTGAAGAAACCCCACCAGCCTTAATGTAAAAATACAGTTCCGGATCGTACACTATTTTTCTTACCATATTAAAATCATAATCTAACCAAATAGCTACTCTCGTTTTTACATTAGGGGTTAACAAAGTGCCAAACAATACAATGGCATCTTCTCTTTGCGGAAAAGAAAACGAATCATCATCAATTAAAAAATTTTGGAAAATAAAAATAGAGTCTTTAGTGGATGGAAATTCGATATGCTGAATAGTTTGCATATCGTTATCATACAAAGTTAAAGAAGAAAATATTGAATTAACCAAAGGCAAAGCCAACAACAAAGTGTCGTACCTCAACTCAAAAGATTTATTAAAATGACTGTCAAAATAGTTAAGGCTTAAAATTTGATCATTCAGTAAATCAGCAAAATGTACCGTTTCTTGCCGAGGGCTTGTTATTAAAGGAGTAAAATTTTGAGCCATACTGTTTATAGTTAAACAGGCAAGCACAATACATATAGCGATGTAGCAATTGCTAACTTTCATAGCTTTATAAATTTACCACTTTTTATTTTTTTAGATGAATTACTTATAGCATAAGTATAGTTTCCATTGGCTAAATATTGTATGTTAATAGCAGTATTATTAAGTTTTTGCGCTAAAACCAACTGACCCTTTAAGTTAAATATGTTAAGTGTAAGCTGCTCTTTTAACAAATCATCAAGTATATTAAGGTATAGCCATTTGTATGCAGGGTTGGGATATATTTGTATGTTATAATTGTTTGCTTCTTGTTCGGGTATATGTGTTGAAAGTGGTTCAACTACATTACCATTTTTATCAAATTTTAAGTAATAACTATCTGCTTCATATTGTTTATTTACACCTTGTTCATAACGCTTAACATAAACTATACAACCTTTATCGGCAGTGGCAATTACGCCATTTAGCCTGTATAAAGCATCACCACCTAAATATTTTGACCAGCGTAAATTGCCCGCTTCATCTAAGCAAAATAAATTTATGTATTCAACTTTGCAATTACGGGTAACGTTTTCAGGTGGTATAAAACCGCAAGTTTCAGCTTTATTGGCAAAATATATATGATCATCTTGGTATACATCAATGTCAAATTGCCCTAACTCACCGGTCAAACAGTTGGGAGTCGGGTCTTCATAGAAAATTTCTGAAGAAAAATCACTAATATTGTATTTTAAAATAGCGGACTTGCTACCCGTAAATGCGCAGCCGTTACGAAATAATGTATTTACATAAAATGCAGATTTACTATTATTAAGGGCTAATTCATAACTTTCTAATCCTATATCGCCTCGATCATAATTTTGATTTTCTGCAATTGAATAACCGTTACCTGAATTCGGCGAGTAAATAAATACTCTTTGATATTGGGGTTCTGGATGAATGTAGTTTTCATTGGCATCTATAATAAAAGGAAATTGTATGTAGCCATTGTTATAGGTTTTAACCAAATTGCCAAACCGATCTAACTCTAAAGTGCCGTTACTTGAAGCACACAATATATTTCCGTTTGAGTTGATATTAAAAAAATAAGAATTATTAAAAAAAACAGAAGTACTAAAATCTAAATTATAATCATAAACAATAGTGTTGTTAATTTCCAAATCGAAATTGAGCCAAACGGCAGCTTTGGTTTTATGATTTGCGGTAAAAACGGAACCCCACATAACAATTTCATCGCCAAATACTTTTAATTGTTCAAAGCCAAATATGGAATCTTGGGTAGAATAAAAAGATATTTGATCTTCTAAAATACCATTTCTGCTTACAATTGATAATTTTGTAAAAACGCTATCCATCACCTGTAGCTGATCTTTAAAAATTTCAAAAGATGGCTTTTCACTATAAAAAGAAAAATAATCTGCATTTTGATAACTTAATATCGCCACTTTTTTATTCGGCAACGATACGGCATCAAAAATATTTTCATTTTTATTTGAAGCTAATAAAGGAATAAAGTTTTGGGCAAACAGGCAGCAACAAGTTATTGTTAATAAAAAAGAAAAAAGTAGTTTAGGCATATTTACTTTAAATTTGAAACAAAGCTATTCTCCTTTAATCTTGAACAGCAGCTCCGCAAAATTATTTTAATTATAAAAATGAGAACAGTTGATTAGTAAGGTATCCTTATCAATTTTATCAGTATATCTACTCATTATATATTTGAATTATTCCACTCATTCAAAAATTTGGTTAATTAATCAATATGTTGAAATGTTTTTTTTAATATCTTTTCTAAAAATAGCAAAAAAACATTAAACGGATAAAATTTAACACATTGAAATAAATTTAAACAAGAATATGATGAAACAGTTGATGAACTTCCTTATCGGTTTATTTATTTGTAAGATGAGATATTAACTTTCGTAAAACAATAATCTTTCCTTCCTCACTTATTCCCCAAAAACTAATTACTTTTGTACAGTTAAAATTTAATACAAAGAAATGCAATACATAAAGCATATTGCCAAATACGAACAACAGCAAGCAGAATTAAAAGGTTGGGTAGCCAACAAAAGAGAAAGCAAAGGTTTGGTTTTTTTAACTTTGAGAGATGGTAGCGGCTTTTTACAATGTGTAATAAGTGAAGAAGTAGTTGGAGCAGAACATTTTGAAGCAGCTCGCAAGTTAACATTAGAAAGTTCATTAGCCTTAAACGGAACGGTTGTAAAAGATGAAAAGCAAGAAGGCGGCTACGAATTACAAGTAAACAGCCTATCGGTTTATCAATACAGCGAAGAATACCCCATTGCCAAAAAAGCACACGGCGTTGAATTTTTAATGGATAATCGCCATTTGTGGTTGCGCAGCAAAAGGCAATGGGCTATAATGCGCATTCGTAACTCCGTTATTTTTTCGGTGCATAAATTTTTTCAAGAGCGTGATTTTGTAAACTTTGATTCTCCAATATTTACAAGTAATGCAGCAGAAGGCAGCACCACTTTGTTTGAAACCGAATATTATGGTCAAACTGCTTATTTGGCACAAACCGGACAATTGTACGGAGAGGCAGGGGCAATGGCGCAAGGCAAAATTTACACTTTTGGCCCAACTTTTAGAGCCGAGAAGTCTAAAACCCGCCGACACCTTTCCGAATTTTGGATGATAGAACCCGAAATGGCCTTTTACGATTTGGATATGAATATGGATTTGATAGAAGATTTTATTCGTACCATAATAAAAGATACCATAAAAAGCTGTGCTAACGAATTAGAAGTTTTGGGCAGAGATATTACCGTATTTGAAAAAATAGGACAACCTTTTCCGCGAATTACTTATGCTGATGCGGTAAAAATAATTAGAGGCGAACAAGAGGTAGCTGGTAAAAATGCAATTACAATGCAAGAAGAAGATTACCAAAATCTATTAGATAAAATAAAAACTTGCGAAGCAGAAATTGTAGAGCGGCAAGCAGTTGTTGACGATCAAAATGCTAAAAAAGGCGTTAAGAATTTTAATCGTTCAAAAGTAGATCAACTAAAGCAAGATATTAAAGACTTAACCGAACAGTCAGAAAACATTCCGCAATGGATTGAAGCGGCTAAAAACTTTAAACATGGCGAAGATTTTGGTGGATCGGATGAAACGGTGTTAACCCGCTTGTTTGCTACGCCAGTAATGGTTTATAATTGGCCCGCAGCTTTTAAGGCTTTTTATATGAAAAGGGTAGAAGGGGACGATACCTTGGTAAAAGGTGTTGATTGCTTGGCACCAGAAGGCTATGGCGAAATTGTGGGTGGTGCGGAACGAGAAACCAATTTGGCTTATTTATTGGAACGTATTGAACACGAGGGCCTAAACGAAGAAGATTTTAAATGGTATAATGAACTGCGTAAATATGGTTCTGTACCGCATAGCGGCTTTGGTTTAGGCTTAGAACGTTTAATAAGTTGGATCTGTAAATTGAAACACATTAGAGAAAGTATTCCTTTTCCAAGATTGTACGGAAGATTAAATCCTTAAATACGAGTTAAAAAACGTTAAAAAATTAACCTGTTGCCAACCAATTTAAGCTAAATACAGCCTTTACATGTGGTAGTTTATATAATTTTTGAAAACAATTTTACTTTTTAGTATTGTACAAGGCTAACTTAAATTATTTTAACTATTAAATGTTGCGAACTACCAATAAAAATTAGCCCTTTTGATAAACAAATTGTATGTTTGTATAAGAAATAGTACACTAAAAGTTAAATTTTTTAAAAAAAATTGTAACTTAAACTGTACAATACGTTTATTTATAGTAGATAATTTTAATTAAGAAGATAATTTAAACAATAACAATAACTATATGTTAAGCCTTACAAAAAAAATAAGTTTGTTAATGGTTGCGGTGCTAATGGTTGGTGCAGTAGCCAATGCGCAGGAAAAGAAATGGGACAAGTATCCATATCCTGAACCAAAAGAAGAGGAATATAAAGAATATGTTCCTGAAAAACGCAAGGATCAGCAGGATAAGTTTTTGGATAACAAATACACCCATCCGGCTAAACCAAAGCACAAAACCGAAATTGGATTAGATTTAGGTTCTTTATACGTTAATGGTGATGTACACCCAGATGGCAAAGTACTTGGCCTTTTGCCAGGTTACGGTTTAGGTTTGCACATACGTCGTTCATTAGGCTACCTTTTTTCTATTAGATTGAGTGGAATGGGTGGTACTGCTTTTGGTCAAAATTGGGAACCTAATTTTGGGTTTGATGAGGAAAGCACCAGAAACCCAGCTTTAACAGGTAATATAGGTATAGATGAGCAACCAAGCATTTATGAAGAGTTTAATGATGATCCAACACCAAACTATTCTTCTCGTGTTCCAAACGAAGATGGAACTTTTGGTAATGGTTATGTTTATTACAATTATCGTACTCGTATAAGAGAAATTACCGCATCGGGTATTATAAACTTAAACAATATTCAGTTTCACAAAAGAAGAAACTGGGTTGGCGCTAATTTATATTTTGGTTTCGGTGGTATGGTTTACAATACCAAAATGAATCAGCTTGACGAAAACAATAACGATTATAATGATTTGTATAAAGAAGTGATTGAAGGAGCAGATCAAGGTGTATGGGAAAACAGAAAAGAATTATTAAGAGAGCTTAAAGACGGTATGGATAATACTTATGAGTCACAGGCTGAAATTCATACAGATGATATATTTGGTTTACTTGGTGACAAGTGGAATTTCGTACCTACAGTACATGGTGGTATGGGGCTTTCATTTAAACTATCGCCCCAAATTAATTTAGGAATTGATTCAAAAATTACTTTAACCAGAGATGATCTGTTAGATGGCCAACGCTATCAGGAAGGGGGTGCAGTATCTCGTGATTTTGATACCTTTCAATTTACAAGTGCTAACTTAAATATTAACTTAGGTGGTGATAAATCTATAGAACCATTATGGTGGATGAGCCCTTTAGATTATGCTTATTCAGAATTACGTAACATTAGCAATATTGAAATACCGCCACCTTACGAATTAAAAGATGCAGATGGTGACGGCGTACCAGATGAGTTTGATGACGAACCAGGCACTTTAGAAGGCTGTCCGGTTAATACACGTGGTGTTGCTTTAGATAGTGATGGCGATGGTGTTATTGATTGTGAAGATAAGCAACCATTTACCGCTTATGATTTAGTAGGCGAAGTTGATAAAGACGGTGTTGCTGAACGCGAAATAGTTATGCCAGAGTGTAATTGCCCAGAGCCAATTGCACCGCCAGCACCTTGCGATTGGTTTTTACCTATGATTCATTTTGATTTAGACAAAGATAATTTAAAGCCAGAATTTTACCCGCATTTACATCACGTAGCAACAGCTATGAAAGCTTGTCCGGAAATGAACATTGCCGTTGTTGGCCATACCGATACAAGAGCTGATGATGAATATAACAATAAATTATCTTGCAGAAGAGCGCAAGCAGCTATTGATTATTTAGTTAGTAATTATGGTATTGACAGATACCGTTTTACTAAAAGTTTCCAAGGTGAAACTTCTAACTTAGTAAAAGATGCTAATAAAGATGGTGAGCATTATTTAAACAGAAGGGTTGAATTTTTAACTGGTGCAGCAGCAGCAAATTATTACGATTTAGGTCCTTGCCCTGGCGAAGATGGAAATGTAGATCCTAACTCAGGTATCTCATCCGATTCTTATTATGGTACAGGTGGCAACTCAATTTTTATTGATAAATAATTTTAGCACAAAATATTTAAAAAAGCGAATCAATTATTTTGGTTCGCTTTTTTTATGTTCTATACAAACAGAGTTTTTAATACCCTAATAGTTTTATCACAATATTATATAATGCTATAATATTAGCTTCCATTTTTCTTTTTAAGAGCTAATGCTTTAAAAAAATCATTGTTAATAAAGGTAATATTCTAATCCTACCAGCGTTAATTTCATATCTTTTCAAAAAATAAAAAAACTAACTATTGAAAGCTAAACTTGTAAAGCAATTGATAGTCAGATTTTGCAAATAGTTTCCGTTAATTTCGCAATATGATAAAATTGATTGCCAAATGTGGCCCAGTTGTGTTAATGTTGTTGCTGTTTAAAGTAGCAACCTTTGCCCAATTGAACATAACCGACATCGACTCCATAAAAACCTATAATAATGCTGAAACTTATTTTGAGCAAGGCAATTATAATCAGGCGATGCTCTATTTCGATGATTTTATTAAACAACAAAACAAAAACAAATCTGCCAATCATTACGCAAACTACATAGAAAATGCCTACTTCTATACAGCAGTAGCATCAAAAAAATTAAATAATGATGATGCCCGGCAAAAGTTATTAGCATACGTTGAGCTATATCCTGATGGTGGTAATGCCAGTTATGCTTATTTTCACTTAGGCGAAATGGAATACCAGGGCAAAAGATACCGCGAAGCTATAAGTGCTTTTGAAAAAGTAAACCCAGCTTTACTTTCATATAATGATTTGGTTGATTATCGCTTCGAAATTGCCTACTCTTATTTTGCCAATAAAGAGTTTGATAAAGCACTACGCTTGTTTAAAGAATTTAAAGATGTTAAAGATAAATATTATCATCAATCTAATTATTACTATGCCTACATTACATATTTAAATAAAGATTACGATACAGCATTAGAAAGCTTTCAACGAGTAGATGCGAATGCTTTGTACAAAAATGTGGCACCTTATTACATCACATATATTTATTATCAACAAGGTAAATTTGATGAGTTGTTGAAATATGCAGAACCCAAAGCATCAGATAGTAGAATAAAATATAACCGTGAAATAAATCAACTAATTGGACAAACGCATTTTAATGCCGGCAGTTATGCAAAGGCATTGCCATTTTTAGAGCGTTATGTAAACAAAGCAAAAAAGGTACGTAAAGAAGATATATATCAACTGGCATTTGCCCAATACCAAACCGAGCAGTATGGTGCAGCTATTCGTAATTTTGAAGAACTAACCATTTTAGATGAAGAAATAGCACAAGTGGCTTTATATTCTTTGGCAGATTGTTATTTAAAAACCAACCAAAAAGAAAAAGCACGAAATGCTTATGCAGCTGCCAGCCAAATGAAGTACGATTTAGAAATTCAAGAAATTGCTTTGTTAAACTACGGCAAGTTATCTTATGAAATTGGTTATCATAACGATGCCATTAAAACCTTCAATACATTTATTGAAACCTACCCCAAAAGTGCTATGTATGCAGAAGCACAGGGTTTATTAAGTCAGGTTTTTGAAACTACTAAAAACTACAAACAAGCCTTAACTATATTAGATGAAATACCAAACCTAAGTGACAACCTAAAACAAACCTACCAAAAAATGGCCTATTTAAGAGGTTTAGAATTGCACAAAGCAGAAGCTTACGACAAAGCCTTTCAATACTTTGAGCTAACTAATAAATACCCGATGGATAATAGTATTGCTAATTTAAGCAACTTTTGGAAAGCAGATATTTTGTTTAGAAATGGCAAATTTGGAAAATCAAGAAACCTGTACAAAAGCTATTTAAAAAATCCTCCGCAAAACAATAAGCTATCTTCAAAGGCATCGCCAGCTTTGGCTAATTATACTATTGGTTACACTTATTTTAAACAAGAAAAATATGGCGAAGCCAAAAGCTATTTCGAAAAAGCTACTCAAGGTTTTAAAGGCAACGATTTATATAAAGATGTTTATGGTGATGCCTTGTTACGTGCCGGCGATTGTGCTTTTGTAGATAAAAAATACAAAGCCGCTGGTCAGTTTTATAATCAAGTTTTTGATGATCGTTTGCCTGGTGCTGATTATGCGCTTTTTCAAAATGCCATAATAACTGGTTTAAGTGGAGATGATATGGCTAAAGTTAGCGAAATGCAAACTTTAATTAGCGGCTATCCACGCTCAGTATATGTAGATGATGCTGCTTACGAAATTGGAGAAGCCTATTTAAACGACGGTAACTACGATAGAGCAACTGCCACTTTCGAAGAAATTACAAAACGATATAAAAAGAGCGTTTTTGCAAAAAAAGCTTTAATTAAGTTGGGTTTAATTAGTTATAACCAAGATAAAAACGCCCGTGCTATGGATTATTATAAGCAGGTAGTTAAGCAATATCCAAATACAATAGAAGCAAAAGAAGCTTTGGCAGCCTTGCAAGACTTGTATATTGTAATGGGCGATCCAAGTGGTTATATTCGTTATGTAAAACAAGGTAAATATGCTAACATTACCGATGCCGAAGAAGATTCTATTACCTACTTAGCCGCAGAATCGAAATATGCAGAAGGTAATTGTAATCTTTCTATAGGTAAATTTACCGATTACCTACTAAAGTTTAGAAATGGAAACTTTGTTTTGCCAGCCCATTTTTACAGAGCAGAATGTAGAAACCAGGAAGGCGATTATGAAAACGCTTTAAAAGATTATGATTATGTAATTCAGCAGCCTGTTAATATTTATACTGAGCAAGCTTTAATGCGTGGTACCAAAATTGCCTTTAGCGTTACTAAAAATTACGAAAAAGCATATCAATATTTTACAAAACTGTACGATAATGGTTCTACAATAGAAAATTTATCGGATGGATTGCGGGGCATTGTAAAAACAGCTTACTATGCCGGCAAACCTGCCGAGTTTGAACGTTATGCTAAAAAGTTGTTAAGTGAAGATTTTGTTAACAATGCAGATAAGGCTGAAATCTTTTTCTTTAGAGGCAAAATTGCTTACGATGCAAAAGATTTTACAAAGGCCAATTATGAGTTTGATAATTTGTTTAGTGTGTCAGACGATGAAAAAGCGGCAGAAGCGAAATATTTAATTGCTAAATTGTATTACAACAATAAAGAGTATGCACAAAGTAAAGCAACTTGTTTTGAGTTGGCCAATAATTATGGTAATTACGATTATTGGGTAGTGAGTTCTTTTTTATTGCTGGCAGATCTTTACATACAAACCGATGAAATTTTTCAAGCCAAAGCTACTTTAAGCAGCATTGTTAATAATTACGAAGATGGCGACTTACTAAACAAAGCAAAGCAAAAATTAAAGCAGGTTGAAAAGCTGGAAAGTCAGCGTTCTAAAATAATCAGCGAATCGGATAATGATGGCTATTTAGAGTTAGACACTATTAATAACCAATAAGCCCATTTACTTTAAATTTCAAACAAAAAAAATGCAATTAAAAGCGATAATAATAATTTTTGTAAGCGTGTTAACAGCCTTTGCAGCAAAGGCACAACAACCAACACCAGAACAAGCAGACACCAGCGATTTACTAAAACCCGAGCAAATTGATGTTATAAAAGCCTACGAACCAGTATTAGCAAAAGCTCGCCGAATAAGCGTAAGCCCCAAACTACCAGAGCAGGCAGTTGACAACGAAGTAGGCTCACAAAATTATTACAGTCCGCCAAAATCGGTTGATGCAACATTTGAGCCACCAGAGTTGAAAGCTTTAGGCGCAAGAAAACAAGCCCTTGAGCCTGTTAATAATTTTTGGTTAAAAGCTGGCTATGGTTTTAGAGCAAATCCTTTAATTGATATATCGGGTAGTACTGGGCTTTCTAATAACATAAATGCAGGCGGGCAATTAAAATTTGATGCTGCCAAAGGTGCTTTAGAAAACCAGCAACATCAACATATTTTAGGTAGAGCATTTGCAAGGTTTACGGCCAAAAAATTTAATGTAGAAACCGCTTTAAAGTACACTAATCAAACACATTATTATTATGGTTACAACCATTTAGATTTAAGTTTTAACAAAGATGAAGTGCGTCAAAATTTTAACGACTTTAATATAGCTGCCAAATTAGCCAACAACAGAAATTTAAAGGGTAATATTGATTTTTCACTTGGTGGAGATTTTAGCTTTTTAGCAGATGATAATAGTAATAACAATACAGTTGTTAATTTAAATGGCTTAGGTAAAAAATATTTTTCAAAAAATTACTTTGTAAAAGCTGCTGCACAGTTAACATTTAGTACCAATAAAATTAACGATGAAAATACTACCGACTTTCTACTTAATGTAAATCCTGCATTTTTTGTAGCACCTGCTGGTTTAGAAATTGGAGCCAATTTGGGCTTACTAAATGACAAAGCATACATATATCCTAAAATAAAAATTGAAAAATATTTTATAAAAGATAAAATAGCTTTTTATGGTGGATGGGAAAAATGGCCAATAGTAAATACTTATCGTGATTTTTTATACTGGAATCCTTTTTTGGCAGATGATGTTAGTATTAAAAATAGCATTAAAGAAGATCGTTACATTGGTTTTAGAGGGGCATTAACCGAACGAGTTACCTTTAATTTAAAAGTAAAGCAGCAGTTGGTTGAAAACTATGCCGTTTTTAGTAGTGGCGATTCTACCTTTAACCGTTTTAAAATAGAATACGATAGCCTTGCAACATCTTTCGGAATTCATCCGCAAGTAGAATTTAAAGTTGCCAAAGAAATTAGCATAAAGGCATCAGCAGAAATTTTAGCCTACAATTTTTCTAATGTAAAAGCATATCATATACCAAATTATATGTTGCAAGGTGGCATAATTTTAAAGCCAATAGAAAATTTAACCATAGAAGGAAGCCTAAATTGGGCCGATGGAAGACTAGTTAGATTTGAAAACCCAATAGAAAAAAATGCTTACACTCCGGTACGCGATAGAGTAATTGTTGACTTGAATGCGAGCGCAAACTATAAAATAAGCAAAAATTTTGATTTCTTTGCAGAAGCGAAAAATATACTCAACCAAAAATACCAGTTGTGGAATAGATATGAAGCGTATGGTTTGCAACTAAGAGGAGGAGTAATAGTTAAATTTTGACATGCAAATTGAAAATTATATTAAGGAATTATTATATGATTACAGTAAAGTAGTTATACCTGGTTTAGGGGCTTTTTTAACTTCTGATAAATCTGCATACATTAATGATAGCGATGGGAAAATTTACCCGCCCACAAAAGATATTGTATTTAACGATAATATTAAATTAGATGATAGTGTTTTAATTACTAAAATTAAAGAAGAAGAAAGCATTAGTAAAGATAGTGCTATTGAAAGTATACAAGCCTACATTGAGCAACTGTTAAGCAAGCTAAATACAGATGGTAGTTACACTATAAACGAATTAGGTACTTTTATAAAAGAAGCGGACGAATACAAACTTCACTTTAAACAAACAGACAAAGTTAATTACCTTTCAGATATTTTTAATTTACCTGTTATTGATTTGCCACCAAAAGTAGCCGCACCGCAAGAAGATGTGATTGAAGAACAAGAAGAAGTTGCTGCAATAGAAACCTTCGAAAACCCACACGAAAGTAAAAATAACGAAATTTTACCCGAACTAACACAAGAGCAAGAGCCCAAATTTACAGGCAACGAAGCTTATATAGAAGAGCCAGTTGAACCGGTTGAAGTTGAAGAGCAGCAAAACGCTATTTTGGAAGAGGAAAATCCGTATCAGGATAATGATGTAGTTAATGAATATATTTCTACTGAAATTACAGTAAATGATGAACCAGCATCTTCAAAAAGTAGAGCTTGGTTAATTTTAATTCCGCTTTTGTTATTGGCAGGCTTAGCTTTTGGTTTATATAATTTATTTTTAAAAGATGCCAAAACCGATGATTATAAACCTGCATTAATTAAACAACAAAAGCCTGTAGAAAATAGTAATACCATAACTGATACTACCAAAACAGAAGAACCTGTCAGCAGTAACTCTGCTAGTGCTTTGTTGCAAGGCAAAAAAAATAATACTACTCCACCCAAAGAATCCTCAGAAGTAACAGCAACAAACCCCAAAACAGCTGTGCAAACAAAAACAAGCCCAGATAAAAAAACCGATAATGAAGAATTTTACAATGGTTATTATGTAGTAATTTCTTCATTTGAAAAGAATAAGGAAGCAGCAGACTATAGCAACACTTTGCGCAATAAAGGTTACAATGCCGTCATTTTACCAAATTCAAACAAATACAACCGGGTTGCTATATATGCCGGCAAATCAAAAGCAGATGCTGAAGAGGTATTGCCTAAGTATAGAAAAGTTTTTAATGAAGATGCCTGGGTAATCAATTTTAAAAATTAATAAGCAACCGTAAATAAATGGAGCGGGGTTTTGCCAACATTAGTATTATACCAGTTAGAAAAGAAGCCAGCGACCGTTCTGAAATGGTTACTCAATTATTATATGGCGAAACTTATACCATAGAAAGCAAAACCGAAAAATGGCTGTCAGTAAAAATAGATCACGACAATTATATCGGTTGGATTGACGCCAAACAACATACCACTTGTAAAACAGAATGCAATACCAAAATAAATACTTCTATCACTTACGATGTTTGGCACCCACTACAGCTTAAAAATGAACATACCCCAATTGTAATGGGCAGCAAATTATATAAATTTGACGGAATTAATTGCAATACCTTTAATGCAGAAAAAGCGACTTATAATGGTTTTGCGATTGACCCAGGCAACTTTAGTTTCAGCTTAGAAAAGTTGACAAAAACAACAAACAAATATTTAAACACCCCTTACCTTTGGGGAGGCAGATCACCTTTCGGAATTGATTGTAGCGGTTTTACCCAAAATGTATTTCAATTTTTTAATGTTTGGTTACCCCGCAATGCTTCGCAACAAGCCAATACTGGCACAGCAGTTGGTTTTGTACAAGAAGCCAAACCAGGTGATTTAGCTTTTTTTGACAGGCCAGAAGACGGACACATTATTCACGTGGGTATTGTATTAGAAGATAAAAAAATTATACACGCCAGCGGAAAAGTAAAAATTGACCGCTTAGATCACCACGGTATATTTAATGAAACCTTACAAAAATACACACACACGTTGCGCATTATAAAAAGAGTACTTTGATTAGTTGGCTTGTAAATTTGTCGTATTTTACTTTATCACAACCAAAATTTTTATTTTCCATTTTTACGTTGGTAAAAATATGTTTTAATTTTATGAATTAACGCTCTTGCTGATACTCTGTGTTGTGTTTCATACTGGAAAAGCAAACCCGCGCAAACAGTACATTCTTTTTTTGCCAAATTTCTAAAAAATAAAAGAATTCTTTCTTAGCTTTTATGCTCAAAATAGCAACTATATTTAGCATTATGTAGTATATATTTTATATTTGCTTCTACATACTAATGAAATTTGGATGATTATGAAAAGAAAGAAGACCTATTTTAACGAGTAGCTTCAAGGCGTGTGGAAAACAATCCTTAAAGGAATACTAGTCTTTCAAAATGGTCAAATATTAATAATTACGAGTATAACGAAGAAGACTTAGATAAAATGGTCAAAACAATTAAAGAAGAACTAAAAACAATGAAGATTCAATATAAAAAGAACCTCAAAAACAATACTGAATCTTTTAATTTTTAATATGAAAGATATTTACCAAGACTTAATTACAGCCTATACACCCAAAGATGTTAGAGAGCTAATCCAAAAAATCGGATCTCCAAAAATTCGATGGGAAGATGTTGGAGAAAGAAGAAATAATCTAGCAACTATAAATATAGGAACTGACCCAGCAGCTGGGGTAACAGAGCGAATTACTAACGCAATAGATGCTGTTTTAGAAAAAGAGTGGAAAAACCAAGGCGAACCTGATGGATTTAGAACACCACGCAGAGCATCTGAAAAGTGGTTTGAGATTGAAGATGGTAAAATATCAAATATTAAATCGGCAAGAGATAAAAGAATTGAAATTCTTTCTGATTTAATTAGTGTTACACTTTACGACTCTGGAATAGATGAAAAACCAACAGTTGAAATCCGTGATAAAGGAATTGGGTTAGAGCCAGAACAATTTTCAGATACAATTTTATCATTAAATGGTAGTAATAAAATTGGTAAGTTATATCTAATGGGTGCTTATGGACAAGGTGGCTCTACTGCACTATCCTACAATAACAATACAATTATTATCTCAAAACCTTTTTTTAGTGAAGATGGCAGAAAGAAAAAGAAGGTAGCATTTACAATTGTTCGTATAAATCAAGGAGATTTAGATAAAGACAAACACGAATGGTACGAGTATATGGTTGAGAAATCAACTGGTCAACCTTTCACAATTGAAATTGATGATGAAATTTTTGAACCTGGAACATTGGTTCGGCATATTTTAATGGATTTAGGAAAATTTAAAGGTAAAATTACAACACCATCAAACTCGCTTTGGTATTTGGCTCACAACTATATGTTTGACCCTATTTTACCATTTACAATTTCAGACAGAAGAAAAGATAGAAAAGAGAATAGAACTGTTACAGGAAATAATCGATTATTAACCTATACGGACAATTTGGAATATAAAAACAAAGTAAGTCAAACATTCAAAAGTGGAAACGTAACAATTTATTGGTGGGTTTTAAATTCATTGGGAGAAGACCCAAAAAATCGAATAAAGAATTACACAACTGTTTCACATCCAATTGTTATAACTTTTAATGGACAAAAACAAGGAACAATGTTAAACGGTCTAATTAAAAACGACCTAAAACTTCCGTTTTTAGACCGGTACCTTATTGTTCAGATTGAGGCTGACCATATGGACAATGATTCTAAAAGACAACTTTTTAGTAGTACAAGAGAAGCATTGCGAGACACTTCAATTCTTGAAGAATTAAGAAAACTAACGATAGCAACTTTAGATGCAGATGATAAGCTTAAAGAACTTGATAGAAATAGAAGACAGAGATTTTTTACAAAAGACGATTCGCAAGTACTCGATAGTTTAAAGAAAAGATTGGCAAGAAGAATAAACACATATCTTCAAAGCTCAGGAAGTGGTACAAGTGTTACAACTTCAAGCGGAACTAATGATGGAGATTCTTCAAATAAATTACCTGAAATTCCATTTACTGACCCACCAACATTCTTTGAAATTACAACGAAATCACCTAAAGAAGTTTATCCTAACAAACCATTTTCTATAAAATTCAAAACTGACGCACATCCAAATTACTTTGCTAAAACTGAAACTTTTGTAGCTTTCATCGAATCGCAATCTTTTGGTTCATATACTGGAACAGCAAATGTTAGTGATGGTTATGGTATTGTTTATTTCAAGACAAATGAAGATACAGAAATTGGAGAAAAAGGAGAAATAACTCTAGAATTAAGACCAAAAGGACAAAAGTCTCTTAGTTCATCAATCGAAGTTATTGCTGTTGAAAGTCCAGAAAACTCAAACTCAAATAAAGATGGGAAAAACAAAAGTCCGAACATTCGAGTTGAATTTATCGATAAAGAACATTTGTACTATCAAGAAAACGAATGGGATGAAAACAATGTTGCAGTTGTCAACAGTAGTCAAGACGAAGTAATAATATCAGTTTCAGAAGAAAACAAAAATCTGACTAAACTAGTTGCTAGAACTCAAAGAAAGAATGATACAGCTGTGCAAGATATTAAGAACAAATACTTAGAGCATATTTCTTTTTATGCATTTATACTTGATAAAAATAGGCCAGACGTAATTCTTTCAAAAGAAGATGAACCGATTCCAGAAGAATCTTATCAAAAATTGAAAGAATATGAATTGATGAACGCAAGTGAAACTGTTTGTGGTATGATTTCAGATTTCTTTGAGATGATAATCACAGAAAATGTTAATGAATATTTGGGCGTTACCCAGCAGAAAAAGCTGGGTCGGGCTTTCCGCACTCACTCTTTTTTTAAAGAAAAATTAAAAAAAGGAGTTCAAACAATTGCTTCAATCCCTAACGCAATGGCTGCCTAAAGATGATTAAACAACTTCAACGAAATTGGTCAAAAGATTTAGGTATATTAATTGAAGAATCTAAAGATGAATTATTCATTTCTTCACCTTACGTAACCCAAAATGGAGTTGATTTTATAGCAAAAAACTTACCTGCCAAATTTAAGGAAAATGGTCAATTTACTTTCTTAACAAATCTATCGCCTTCCAACATTATTCAAGGTTCGAATAACCCTAAAGTGTTTCAAACTTTATATTCCTCGGTTGAAAATTTAAAAATCTGGCATCTACCTAAACTACACGCAAAGGTTTATATCGTGGACCAAAAAAAATCAATTGGTACCTCAGGAAACTTAACAAACGGTGGTTTGTTTTCAAATTTTGAATATGGAATACAAATAAATGCTTCCACGGAAACTAAAAAAATATTTCAAGATATTAATCAATATTGCCAATTAGGCTCTTTTTTTGATGCCAAAACACTTAGCAGTTTGATAGAGATTTCAACTAAAATCACTAAAACTACTGTGAATCAAAAAAACATTATTTCCGAAGAAATAAAAAACTTATTGAATTCTGCACAAGAAGAACTCATAAAAGACAGATTAAATGTTGGTTCAACTCATAATGTTTTTTCGAAATCAATTTTGTACATACTTGAAAAAAGTTCTGAAGGATTAAGAACTGCTGATATTCATCTTCAAATACAAGAAATTCATCCAGACCTATGCAATAATAATATCGATAGGATTATTGATGGAAAGAATTTTGGAAAAAAGTGGAAACACGCAGTTAGAACCTCTCAACAACATTTAAAGAGAAATGGTTTAATTGTTCTTGACAATAATATATGGAATGCAGTTTTATGAATTTAATTACAACTACATATCACTAAAGTTGACTTATATGGATAATCTTTATTTAGCATATACCGCAAATATTGCAGAGTCATATAAAAGATTGTCGTATAAATTATGGTACGCACTATCAGAATATATTGACAACTCAACCCAAGCATATTATGAAAATAGTGAGCAATTAGATGAGCAGTTAAAAGAAGATGGTGAAAATCTGTATGTACACATAAATTATTTTCGAGGTGAAAACTTATCTGATGATTTCTTTAAAATTTCTGATAATTCTATTGGAATGAACGAAGATGTCTTAAGAAGAGCTTTTAATACTGGGCAAAAGCCTGAGATTAATACAGGAAGGAGTAAATATGGTCTTGGTTTAAAAACATCTTCATTTTGGCTTGGTAATAAATGGTCTGTTACGACATCAATGCTTGGTAATGATAAAGAGTATACGATAATAGTAGATATAGATAAAATTACAGATGGAAATATATCTTTAGAAATAAAAGAAACAAAAGCTGATATTAATGCGCATTATACTAATATAAAGATTTGGGACTTACATAGAAGGTTCATTGGCGGAACTCTTGGTAGAGTTAGAACTTATCTATCTTCTATTTACCGTTACGATTTAATGTCAGAAAAATTAGATATTAAATGGATGGACAATTTTTTGACTTGGGAAAATATAGACAATTTATTAATAGTAGAATTTGATGGAGGAAGAACAAAAAAAGAATTTGAATTTCAAGTAGATGGCAAAATCGTAAAGGGTTGGGCTGGAGTTATGCATCGAGGTGATCGTGGTAAAGCTGGTTTCGCATTGGTTCAATCTGATAGAGTAATAAATACTAATTATCGTCCAAGAGAAATATTTGGAGATCAAGAAGGCGGAAGAAATGATTTAACCAACCAAAGATTGGTCGGAGAAATATTTATTGATGGCTTTGATGTAAGTCACACTAAGGATCAAATCCTTTGGACTGGAGAACAAGAAGAAGATTTAGAAAGTAAGTTGAAAGAAGAAGTTAAAGACCTTATACGTATAGCTCTTACAAGAAGAGTAAGAGATTCAGTAAACACGTCAGATATCAAAGATATAGAAGTAGCGTTCGGTAATCTTCATCAAGAAATGGAAAGTAATTATGCTTCTGACTTAATTAATACGATTGAAATCCCACCAGGTATTGCTTTAGAGAAATCAAATATGTATCTTCTTAAAGCTGTAGTTAAGAGAGTAAGTGAGCCAGTTTATATAAAGATTGGCGTCTTAACAATTAAACTTTACACAGACGAGGATATGTCACCCTTCGACCCTTATGTGATTTCCGATTCGGTAAAACAGAAAGAAAATCAAAATGAACTAACAGTTATTTTCAATCCTAATCACCCACATTGGCAAGAAATAAAGGATGATAACGGAGTTTTGGTATTTTTAAGACACGTTGTATATGATGGCGTTTCCGAATGGAAAGCTTGGAATAAAACTGGAGCAATTAATCACGACACCGTAAAGTTTATAAAAGATAATTTATTACGAATTCCTTTTGAAATTGAAAAAGAAAGATCTGAAAAGCAATCTCGTTAAATATTGTTAGAGACTATGTCAAATAAATCATCAAATAATAAATTTCATTCGTAAATAGTGGATTTACTTCAAACTGCATGAGCTAAAGTTGTCCGTTCTGTAAATCAAACAATGGTTTTCACCTACTTTGAAATTGGCAAAAGGATAGTTGAGGAAGAACAAGATGTTAAAGAAAGAGCTGATTATGGTAAAAGAAATCTAAACAGGCTTTCTAATGTTCTATTTAAAGAATTTGGCAAAGATTTTTCTACAGATAATTTGGAAAATATGAGCAAGTTTTATTTACACTTAACATCAAAGAACTTTTTGCTTATAAAATTCATCTTATAAACAATTATCAAAAAAACATCTACTCAAACAAAGCAGCAATATCTTCTTTGGTTAATTTTTTCATAAAACCACTTTCGCTGCTAATAATATCTTTAGAAATACTTTTCTTTTTTTCTTGTAGGAGCAATATTTTTTCTTCAATAGTATTTTTGCAAATCATACGGTAAGCAAACACATTTTTATTTTGGCCAATTCTGTGGGTGCGGTCAATAGCTTGGTTTTCTACTGCGGGGTTCCACCAGGGATCCACAATATATACATAATCTGCAGCAGTTAAGTTAATACCAGTTCCACCAGCTTTAAGGCTTATTAAAAACACTCTGCATTTTTCATCTTTTTGAAAATGATCAACCGCTGCCTTCCTGTTTTCTTGTGATGTTTGGCCATCTAAATATTCGTAGCTTATACTGGTATTATCTAATTCATTTCTAATTAAACCCAACATTTTAACAAACTGCGAAAAAACTAAGATTTTATGATTGCTGGTTTTTTCGCTAATATGTTCCATTAGCAGTTTTAGCTTTATGGAGCCATTGCCATAGTTTTCTTCGGTATTTAAAATGGCTGGGCTGTTACAAACAAGGCGCAACTGTGTAAGTGCAGCCAACACTTGTAATTTCGATCGGTCAATTCCATTTTCGTCAATGTTGTTTAAAATTTGCTCTCTAAAGTTGTTTCTAAAAGCATCGTAAACGCTGCGCTGGCTGGCTTCCATTTCGCAGTAAATAATGTCTTCAACTTTTGGTGGCAAATCTTCTGCTACGGCTTCTTTTGTTCTTCTTAATAAAAATGGGTAAATTAATTTTTTTAATAGGATGCTTTTTTCCTCACTTCCGTTTTTATCAATTGGCGTGGCAAACTCTTGTTTAAAAAAATTGAGGCTGCCCAAAAAACCTGGATTTACAAAATTAAACTGTGCGTATAAATCAACGGTGTTATTTTCAATTGGTGTGCCAGTAAGTGCAATACGGTTTTTGGCATTTAGCAAACGGGCGGCTTTATAGCGTTTACTTGCCGGGTTTTTTATAGCTTGCGATTCATCTAAAATAAGATAATCAAAATTTACATCTTTTAACCAGGTAACATCATTAACCATAAGGCCGTAGCTGGTTAAATAAATGTTGGCTTCGGGCAAATTTTCTGCTCCATAAGCACGGTTGCTACCTCTGTGTATATGGTAAGTTATGTGTGGGCAAAACTTTTGTATTTCGTTTTCCCAGTTAAAAATTAGCGTTGTAGGTAAAACTGCTAATACTTTTAAATGTTCGTTTTCTTGCAGTTTAGCAGTTAGCAAAGTTAATATTTGAAGCGTTTTTCCCAAGCCCATATCATCTGCCAAAATGCCGCCCCAACTAAACTCATCAATAAATTGCAACCATTGATACCCTTTTTTTTGATAAGGCCTAAGCGTTGCTTTAATTTGTTTTGGTAATTTTACCTTTTTAATTTCACTAAAGTTTAATAGTTTTTTCTTTTTCTCGTGTATTTCTTTTTGTACTTCCAGCTCATCAATATCATCAAACAACTGATCTAAAATACTAAAGTGTAATTTTGAAAGTTGTAAATTTCCATTTTTTACTACCTCGCCCATTTTAAGAATGGTGGCGTACTTCTCAATCCAATTTTCTGGCAAAACACCAATAGTGCCATCACTTAGTTTTACATATTGCTGCTGATTAATTAAAGCTTTCCTAATATCTTTTAAGCTTACCTTTTGGTCGCCAAAGGCTACATCCATTTTTACTTCAAACCAATCAATGCCGCTGCTAACGCCAAAATTAATAGATGGTTTGTTGGGGTTGTATTTAAATTTTTTAAGCTCTTTTTGGCCAAATACTTCAATATTTAAATCCTTTAATTTTTCAAAAGCATCAAAAAACCAACCATTTTTTAACAACTCATTTAAAGTTAAATAAAAGAAACCGTGATTGGTTTGTTCTTCAAATTTGGGGTGCAAATCAAAAAGGTTATTTTTAAATTGAAGTTCTGTTAGCTCATCTCGCTCTAAGTTTTGCAAACTGCCGTTTTCATCTTCGTACAATATTGCTTCTTTACTAAACAGGGGGACTTGAAATTTTTTGTAGCTTACAAAAGGCTGCAATAGTAAAAAGTTATTGAGTTCTTTTAAATAAATTTGTGGTGTTGCAATTTCATTAACTTCATTTGCATCAAAAGTAAAATTTAGATTGACCGTAAAATATTTTTCAGCTAAGGCCAATACATTTTTATAATAGGTAAGAAAGTCTTTTTTAATTAAATGAAAATCATCATTACCATTAAAAGTATTAAATATTGAAATTGCTGCGCTGTTTTTATGTAGATAAGCAACACCATCTTTAATAACAAAAAATGGAGAGAGGCTTGTATTTAATTCTTTAAAGGTGTAAAAATTTTCATTAATTAAAGGTTTTGCAGTTATATGGTAAAAACCTTCTTTTTGATGTACTTCAATTAACAGATCTACATTTTTATGGCTTATACTAAGAGGGTTGTAGTTTTTAAAAGAAGTAGGGTAGTCATCATCATTAAAATACCCGGTATAGGCATTACTTAGTTTTTTAAATAGTTGCTGTACAATTGGGTAGGCGTGGTTTAAATATTCTAACCAAACTTTATTTGTTTTTTCAACTTCTCTAAACACGTGTTCAAAACCAAAATCTGCAGTAATATTATCCAACTTATTAACCAAATCTTGTATAGCAATGGTTTCGTTGTTATCAATGCCAGGCATTAAGGCTTCTAGCTTATAGTTAAAGTTGCTTTTAAAACGGCTACCATCTTTTGTGGTTTTACCAATAAAAGCCTTTAATGAAACAGCGCAATGATTTAACCAATGCCATTCGTGGCCAATTTTAAAATCAATTTCTTCAATTTCATCGCTAACATTTATTATAGCCGCTAATTGGTTTTGATTGTCAACAGTATTTAAATTTTTACTAATATCATTTACGTGGGTTTTGTTTAAAAGATTTGTTACGGAGGTTTTCAAAACAACTTTATCACCTTTCCAATCAAATGAAAATATACTTTCTGGGTAGTCTTCGTAAGTAAATCCATAAGGTTTAAGTAACTGATTATATACTTTTTCTTTATCAAACAGCTCTAACAAACCCCTTTCGCCATAGCGTTGAAATATTAAATTTAATAAAACTACTTTGTGCAGGCAAGGCTTCTTTTTGTTAGAACTACAATTACAGTTAGCTCCAATTTTTTTTTGAAATATGAAAAAATGCAACTCATACCGTACCGCTTTATCAACAAATGTTGCTCTAATATTTTTATTGCTGGCTTCAATTATGTTTGTCAATTTTTCATTTAAAGCAAAATCAACTAAGTTGCCATATAATTGATTTAGTTGTGTTAAATATTCTTCTTTAATAAATTGAAATTTAAAATAACCAGAATAGGCATCGTATAAATTAAATAATTGATACTGCCTGGTTTTTTCAGGGCTATCTCCATTTTTTGAATTGATTAAAAACATTAATGCAGCAGTAATGTGTTTACAGATACCTACACCATTATAAGGGCAGGTGCATAGGTTTAACAAACCATTGCTTCCTTTTGTTAATAAAACATCGTATTTTCTATTGCTGGCTTGGCTTTTAACTTGTAGTTTAACAGTATCGCCATTTTCTTTAATATTTATTAATGCAACGTGATTATTGTTAAATAAATACTCCGCTTTATTTTGTATTACCCGATTACCCTGGGTTAATAATAGATTATAAAAATCTTGCTTGGTTAATTTTAAATTAGATGACAAAACACAACAAATGTAGTTGGATAGATTTTAAATAGATTAAAATTAAGCAACAAATGAAATAAATTTTATAAAGAATTAAAACTAAAGCCTATATAAAATGGCTTTATGCCACCATTTACCGTGCTTTGACCTATTTGAAACAATGGTGCTGCGGAATAAAAGCCTATTATATTAAAGTTGCTATAACCAATACGCAAAGTATAGCCATAACGTATATTGTTTAGGTTTGGAATATTACGATTTTTATAATCGTTAAGCGGCACGTCGCCATATATATTACCTACCCATTTTGTATGTCCATTTATTAAATAACCACCTTTAAAACCTGCGGCTATTTTAAAGCGCTTCCCAAATTTATCGGGGTTAGTTCTAAAACGAAACTCTAATGGAATATCAACAAAATTAGTTGATAAGTTATTACGAGTATAGTCAATAGCATCGGGTATTTCTTCAAAAAAAGTGATGCCATCATCATTTTGCCCAAAAACAGTATTGTGCACATATACGTTTGTACCTAAACCAATACCTGGGGCAAAGCTAAAGTTTTCGTTTTTTGATATTGCTATATCGTACATTAAATACACATTAATAACTCTAGAAAACCACCTGATATTCATACCAACAGGTTTGTTACCTAAGTTGCCGTGGCCGAGTTCAATAATTAACCTGTCGCGCGATGTGTTTTCGAACAAGGCATCGTTGTTGTTTGGTGTATTTTGTGCTATTGCCGTTGGCATTAAAAAGCAAAGTGCTGCTATTAGAGGTATAATATTTTTTAAGTTCAATTCTATTAAAAATTATGAATTTACAAATATAAGTGTTGAATTAATTTAAAAGCTACAAAGATAACTAAATTTATTGCGCTAAATAAACGTGTAAGCAAATACTATATTGGTAGTAATGCGCTTTTTTTATAAAAGAAACTAAAAAATGATTTTTAATGGATTGAATATTTACAGATCTGTTGTTTTTAACAAATTTAAATCCAAATTAAAAAATCTGGCAGCAGATCTTCGCCACTTCACTTAGTATTGAAATTTTTAATTACATCCATTTAACTAACTTCTTTAAGTTAAACTGCTATTATTGCTGTTGTTGAAACTGCTTTATGCTGCTAAAATCATCATTATACTTCGTATTTTCAATTGATGCATCACCAATTAAAATAACGTTGCCTTTTTGTTTATTTATAGTTTTTATCAATTCAATACCATTCCACTTTTCGTTGCAAGCATTATATAATTTGCCATTATTTAAAACTAAACTACCTCCCGATTCAATTTTTATTGTGCTACCCGCTGGCATGGCAGTAAGGCAATGTAGGGTAAGTTGACCACCATCTTGTATAATTATATCACCATAAACAAACATAGCCGAAGTCCATTCTATTTGCTCGCCATCTTTTATAAATATAGCTTTATCGGCTTGGTAATTACACCAATCCGCTCTAACTAATTTACGTTGGCTGCTATTGTTTTTGCTAATTTTATAATGCATTTTAGCAATTTGACACGGTGTGAGGGCATTGCAATAAGCATTATAATCCATCAAGTTGTTTGAAATTACGTCTACATCGCAAGGTGGTGAGCCATTATTATTCCAGCAGTTATTATTAGGTGGAGTATCCTCGCAACCATCATTTCTAGTCCAACTATGCAGTAAGCCAAAGGTGTGGCCAATTTCGTGGTTAAGTAATGGAGCAGCAAACCAACTACCTTTGCTAGTTTTACCAGTTTTGGTTTCTTTATAGTTAAAATAGCTATTAGTTACTTTGGTGTAATAAGGTTTACCAATTCCGTTTGATGCCACTTTATAAGTAGATGATGCAATACTATCTGGATGGTGCTCTAACATAAACACATTTAATACCTCTTCTTTTTGAACACCATATTTATTATAGAGTGCATCAGAATATAAACCGTAAATACCTCTTTTATCTTTTTTGTTAATGTACCAAAGCACCGAATCTTTATGAAAATGAATACCATCATCACCAGTTACAGATGGATCGGGAGTTAATACGTATTGTAAATTTATGGGTAAAACTGCTGTATTATTGTCAACTGGTAAGTGCATTTTTTTATTATTGTTAAAATGTTTGTTGGCGTGGTGTATTAAATCTTTAACATATTGCCTCCCTTCTGCTTCATTAAAGTTAATATTATTTTCCGGATGATCAATAAAATGAAAATTTACTTTAATGTAATATGGGTTATACCAGTTTAAGTTTTCATTATCAGGCGCATATTCTAAAAAATTTTTACAAGGAGATTGGTATACTTTTGCCTGATTTTTAACCACAAAATCACTTAAGGTTGCATAAACAACGGGCTTTGTGACAAAACATGCACTAACAGCTAAAACCAAAGCTAAAATAAGTGTGTAAATAACTTTTGCATTTGTTTGCATAAAAAATAATGAGTTTAATATCTTTGCGTTAAGGTAATTATAAATTATTAAGTATGTACCATAAAAAACTTACAAGTATTGTTTGTGTTTTAATAGCTGTTGTTTTAATTTCAGGATGTGTTTCTGGAGATGCAGATAAAAGTAATACAACAAATACTAAGGCGCAAGCATCTAAAGCTACTACAAACGATTTAACAAAAGCGTTTGCCAACAAATCGAAAGCAGAAGTAGTAGATGCCATTAATGCAGCAGAACAAGACCTGTATGGTGATAAAAGCAATTTAGAGTTTGACAAAGACAAAGCGCAAAACTTGGTAAACACCTACAATGTATTTACCAACAGGTTTGCAGATGATCCGCAAAGTGCCGGTTATTTGTTTAAAACTGCAGAGGTGTTACGTAGTTTAAAAAAATTCAACGAAGCAGTTTCTGTGTATAGCAAAATTGTAAGCGATTATCCTAATTTTGACAAGGTGCCGCACAGTTTATTTTTGAAAGGTTTTAGCCACGAAAATGATTTGAAAAACTTACCGCAAGCAAAGGGTAGTTATGAAGAATTTTTACAGCGTTTTCCGCAACACGAATTAGCTGATGATGTTCAATTTTCGTTAGATAACTTGGGCAAATCTCCAGAGGAGATTATTCAGGAATTTGAGAAAAAACGCAAAGAAAACGAAGGCAAATAAGTTAATTGCTTTTTTTCATATTGGGTTGATAAGCAAAATTAACTGTTGGAACTAATTGTTTCAACTCAAACTCGTTGTTAAACATAGTGTTTAAACTAGCTTGTATTACCAGGCCGTTTTCTAACCGGTAATCAACGCCATAAGCAATGTTATTTCTTAGCTTGCTTATAGTGTTGTAAACATATTCTGCATAAATATTTACTTTTTGGTTGCCATAGCGGGCATTTAAACCAGCTTTTAAACCACCAGTGCCATCGTTATCCCGCGTATATTTTACCATGCCGTTTACCATGCCATTATTACCCAAACCAATAATGCCGCTAAGCCATATAGCATAAGTTCTGCTGCTAAACTCTATAGAATCAACAACATTAATGGTAGTATCTGTCAATTCAAAAACAGTAGGCAGGTTGTAGTTAAAAACCTGGCCAAAGCCTATATCAAGCATCGTAGCGTTCCAATTTTCACCTTCCCAATTGCTTAATGCATCTTTTGCCATTTTCATATTTCTAACAGAATCTGTAGCAATAATTGTTTTCAGAGTTGCCAGTACATTGTTTAACGAGTCTTTTACAACTTCATCGGTAGTAATCTGTATATCTAAAATTAGTTGATTACAAGCAGTTTCTTCGGCAGAAAACTTAGGCGCAAGTTGCTCAATCAAATCTTTATCCAATAAAGGATCTGCTGCATTAAACAAATTTAGTTTTAAACCATAAGCCAGCGATTGTTGATTGTCAACCTTTGCTGTACCAACAGAAAAATTTAAAGAAGAAGCTGTTTGAAACCACCAGCCGGCATTTTGGTATTCGGTTAAACTTTTATTTCTATTAAAAAACAACCAAATCGGTTCTGCTTCAATAGCTAAGTTAGGCGCCAAACCGCCTCCGTGTATAAGCCAATTTACTTGTATATCTCTGGGCAAACCCGGCTTATGAATGTTAGATGGTGAAACGCCCAGCAAATCAAAAGCTGGCGAACTGGGCATTGTAAAATTAATGTCTTCCAACTCGCTACTAATTACCTGAGCAGTAATTGAAACAATGCAACTGCAAAAAAGCAGTACTAAAAATGTAAAACGCATGAGTAGTTTATTTTTTAAATTCAAATTCAAACACATTAAAAAAGCGTTGGCTGCTGGCACCTAAAGTAGCTTCAATTAGGTTGCTCTTTTTCTTATCTACCTCTAATTCCTTATCATCTTGCAAAAAATTATACTCTACAAAAACTTGATTGTGCCGTGGGGCAGGCCCATATTTTCCAAAAATATATAATTTTGTTTTACTCAGTTTTTCTGTATCAAAAGGCAACAAAAATATGTGTACAAAATCATCTTGATGAATATTTTTGTTGCGCTCCATAAACAACTCTATGTAAGAGCTGCCGTGCAAGGCATAAATAAAAAAAGAACCCAAAGTTGAATATCCACTTTCAACTTCTAACAATATTGGTTTGGTTTTGTACCTAAAGGTAACGGTTGATTTGTTCATAGCTGATGCATTAATTAAACTACAAGTTAAACAAAATGCATGAACTTGGTAACAAGTTTTTTTTGAAGCGAAACTTTAAGGCTTGCATTAAGGGCAGTCCCGTCTTTCTCTCCAAATCCTCGCCCTTATGCTGCGGGCTGTGGGTTTTCCGTTGCAGCCGGGGCTATTTTAACTACTTTGGTGGGCCATGTAAGTTTATGTGCCGGCTTTCATTATATAATATGTGCCTGCTCCTTTGCCATTTTTTTCAATTAATTCTCGCTCAATTAAAACATTTATAATCCTTTTTAGCGTAGCTCTTGGTATTTCTGTTCCATCAATTATTCTATTCATCTTAGCTTCAGGATTATTACAAATATAAATATAAACGCTTTTTTGTTTCGGTGTTAAGTCAGATTTGCTTAAATCTAATTTTTTATTGAGTTTCATAATCAAATTTTTTAGTGATATTAAAAAGAACTCAACCCATTCGCTAATATCTTCATTTGGTCTTTTTGCCTGGCAATTTCTAAGTGCTTTGTAATATTGCTTTTTCCTTTTTTCAATTTCGTGTTCAAAACTAACATACTCAATCCATGTATATCCGTTTTGTAACAAAAGTAATGTTGTTAACAATCTACTTAACCTTCCATTGCCATCTTGAAATGGATGAATGCTCAAAAATTCATATACAAACGCTGCCGTCTTTATAATTGGATTAATGCTATCCTTTAATTTCAACCATTTTACTAAAGTTTTCATTGCATCTTCAGTAGCATAACCCGGTTCGGTAGTTTTAAAAATTATTTGAGTTGATCCATCTGGAAATGTGGCTTGAACGGCATTTGAATGTTTTTTGTATTGACCTTTATGCCAATCATCTTTATCACTTAATTTGAGTAGCACATTATGCAGGTTTTTAATTGTCGATTCTGTAACGCTTAGTTCTATTGGCGAGGCCGTAATAATGTCAAGAACATTATAATAACCAACAACTTTTTGCGAATCTCTATCTTCAATTTGATTAATTTCTATTTTTTCAAGAAGTGTTTTAACCTGCTTATCTGAAAGTTGTGATCCTTCAATTCTTGTTGAAGACCCAATGCTTTGAATTGTTGCAAGTGTTTTAAGCTGAATTAAACTTGAATGTTCTCTCTTTACATAATTTGACCAGGTAAGTTCAAATTTGCCAATCTGTCTTAACATTTCAAGATGACTCCAATTAAGTTCTAATGAAAAGCTATACACTTTGTCTTTCATCATATAAAAGTAATAAAAAGAGCCAATATGAGCCAAAAATATAGCAATATGAGCCAATTTTAATCATCTTAACCCAAATACTCGCCATTATGCTGCGGTTTTTGGTTTTCCGTTGCAGCCGGGACTATTTTTATTGCTTTGGTGAGCCTTGTAAGGACTTAATGTAGTTGATTTCTTTTGTTAATAAAACAACTACTTACCCAACCAAAACAGCTTAGAAAAATACTGCTTTTCATTAAGTCGGCCTTTGACCTTAATAAAATAAGTACCAGTTGCAAGGTTTAAATTAGTCAACTGCAATGCCTTGCCAGTAAAATTATATTTGGCGACAGCTTTACCATTTAATGGATGAATTTCAATTGTATAATGCTGATAAGTTGGTAAGGTTAAATTAACAATAGTAGTTGCCGGATTTGGGTAAATTATAAAGCTTTCTATGCTGTTGGTTGGTTCAATTATGTTTACCATAGTATCTAAACGAAGCTGGTAAATACTTATAATGTTAGTGCCTTTTTGCTCTAAAGTTACGTAATGATGCTCATCATTAGGATGAAAAGTATTCAAATTGTATTCTTCTAAATTTTCAAAGACATAATAGGCCAATATTTCATCAAACTTTTTTAAAAATATGGTATCGTTACTGTAAACAAAACATTCATCATTGGCTGTGCAGTAACGCACTTCCCCACTATTATTATCTTCAAATTCTAACTCCCCAGTTGTATTAATAAATTGATAATAAGATTGCCTTGATTCACCATCATAAAACACGTGTATTCCATTGGGTGTTGGCTTTACGTAGCTAAAAATGTAATTCTCTAAGCCATGGTATTGCCAGTTAACTGTATCTCTAATAGTATTAAAAGAAGCTAATATAAAATTACGATGTGTAAAATTCCAGCTAACTTGTTTGCGAGCCTCATAAATTACATATAGAATAGAGTCATTTATTGGAAATATTGGGTTGTAATCTATATAAGCATAAGGAGTAAAATAATTATGTGCTTCATTGCTACTATAAAACTCAATTTGTTTAAAGTTTGATGAAGTTTTTATCAATAAGTAACTAGGTGTTCTTTCGGGTATATATGCACCAATAGCTTCACTACTAAGCGTATAATAAGATGTCTCTTTAGTTCTATTGCCTCTATTAAAAGATTTTTTTACAGCGTCCACTTGCCATATTTCTCTCTTTTTTCTTGTATCAATATCAAAAACTTGTTCTAATAACATTGAGTCATTGCTATACTGAGGACCTCTAAAAAAACTCAACTCATTCTCTGTTAAAACAATATCTTTATAACTGCGCTTTACAGGCACGTTTAAACTATCCTTTTCTTTGGTTTTTAAATTGTATCGGTGCAACCAAACATCTCTGCTATCTTCTATATTTAATTTTAGTGCAAGCAAATATTTTTTATCATTACTTAACTTTATAAATTTTACCTCATAAGGATAATAATAATGTTGAAATATTTGTATTACGGAATCATCTTTTACAATGCTTAGGTTTTCAAATTCATAAAATAAATTAGAATTACTTGTATTTAACCAAATAGCAGTTAAATTTTCTGGTAAAGGACTAACCTGTTTTATTTTAGTGTAAATTTCACTTGTTTCTATATTGATTATTTTCTCAAGCATAAGTGATTGTGCATAACTGCTATAAAAGCCAAAAACAACTACAACAATACATAATAATTTTTTACAATGCATATACTTTTACTTTATAACCTTTCTAGCGATTGGTTGTTAAAAAAATACTAAAGTTCTTGCCTCCATTTCCGTTTGTATCAAATGAAATTTGTTCCGCATGATATGTAATTGTGTTGTTAGCATCTTTATGTCTATATTCCAACTCTATAATTAAGTCAATAATACCAGATCTCCGCAATCCCAATCTCTATAAAAAGCACAATTTGTTTCTGTTGTAGTATGAAATGTTATGACAGCGGCTTTTTGCATTGCCTCACTTCTATTAATCTCAATTTGTTCCACATACATTTCATCATTTCTTTATAAATAATTTCTGCCAATGAGACGCTACTCGTTTTTTTAGTAGGAACTCTGCTGTTTACAATATTGTTTGCGCCATTTAAACCTACACTTACAGCACCTCCAAAACCTCATCTAACAAAACCTTAGTAACCGGTTCTACCATAGCCATTTGACAAACGACACCCGCAGCGGCATTGGCAATAGCTACATTATTTTCAATGCTCATATTAGTGGCAAGGCCAAGCGTAAGTGCAGCAATAACCGTATCGCCTGCACCCGAAACATCTGCCACATCAAGGCTTTGCGGTTTTATAACACCACTTTTTTCACCTTTAACATTGTAATAAATGCCAAACTCCGAAAGGGTAATTACCGTAACTTGATTGTTTAATTTTTCAAAAATTAAGTTAGCCGCTTTGTCTAAATGATTTTTATTAGCTGGGTTTACTGTAAAGTTTAAGTGCGCTGCAATTTCTTTTAAATTAGGTTTAAACAAAGTACAATTTTGAAAAGCAAAAAAATGTTTAAACTTAGGATCTACCAAAACAGGAATATTTTTTTTAGCACATAGTTCAATTACATTTTCTATTAAAAAAGGAATAAGCAAACCTTTGTTATAATCTTGCAATACAACTGCTGTAATAGCTTGTGTATTTATTAAATTTTCAATATTTTCGGTAATGCTTTTGGCTAATTTGTTGTTTATTTCGGTAGTATCTTCAACATCAAAACGTAACAATTGTTGCTTTTTAGAAAGCACCCTGGTTTTAACTGTAGTTTTTCGGCCTTTAATTATTAAGGTATCTTTATTGTCAATACCTGCTTGGTTCAATTTTCTTTTTAAGATGGCGCCCGATTTATCATCACCACAAATAGCTGCCAAATAAGTAGTTGCGCCCAACTTTTGTAAGTTAGCGGCAACATTAGCTGCGCCCCCTAATTTATGTTCCGATTTATTTACTAATACCACAGGCACGGGTGCTTCTGGTGAAATACGGTTGGCAGCCCCGCTTAAATAATGATCTAACATAGCATCACCAATAACCAAAATGTGTTGATTGGTAAATTGCCCGTATTGTGCTTTGGCCGCTTTGTTAATTATTGGCAAATTCCCATTTTATGAAAGTTTTGATAAAGCATTCTTTATTCTGCTTACTGCTTCAATTAAAGTAGGTTCGGCAGAAGCATACGAAAGGCGAATACAATTGTTATTACCAAAAGCCGCGCCACTTACGGTAGCAACGTGTGCTTTTTCTAACAAATAAATACTTAAATCGTTATTGTTGTTAATAATTTGTGTTCCATCACCTTTACCATAAAATGAACTTACGTCTGGAAAAAAGTAAAAAGCTCCATCAGGTACATTAGCTTTTAAGCCATCAATTTCATTAAGTAATTTGCCTACTATATTACGTCTGTTTAAAAAGGCTTCACGCATAGCATAACTTGGTGCATAATCACCTTTTAAAGCAGCTATAGTTGCCTGTTGCGTTATGGCATTGGTGCCTGAAGTATATTGGCCTTGTATTTTAACACAGGCTTTAGCAATTTCTAATGGTGCGCCCATGTAGCCCAATCGCCAACCCGTCATAGCAAAACCTTTTGATACGCCATTTACGGTTACAACTCTATCTTTCAGGCTGTCAAACTCACCAATGCTGCAATGTTTTCCGGTGTAATTAATTAGTTCATAAATTTCATCGGCAATTATAGTTATTTGTGGATGCCTGGCAAACACTTCTGCTAAAGCGGCTAACTCCGTTTTGCTGTATACCGAACCAGTTGGGTTGCAAGGTGATGAAAACACAAAAGCTTTACTTTTTGGCGTTATGGCAGCTTCTAATTGTTCAGCAGTAATTTTAAAATTAGTTTCAATACCTGCCGAAACTGCTACTACTTTGCCTTCCATTAATTCTACCTGCCCTGCATACGATACCCAAAATGGTGCTGGTATAATTACCTCATCGCCCGGGTTTATTAAAGCCATCATTAAATTAACTAAGGTTTGCTTGGCTCCGGTTGAGGTAACAATTTGTGCTGGTTTATAATCTAAATTATTGTCACGTTTAAATTTTTCAGAAATAGCTTCTTGTAAACTTAAAAAACCAGGTACGGGAGTGTAATAGAAAAAAGCATCATCAATAGCTTGTTTGGCAGCCTTTTGAACGTGTTCAGGTGTTTTAAAATCTGGCTCACCTAAACTTAGGTTTATTACATCAATACCTTGTTGTTTCATAGCCCGGCTTTTGGCAGACATTGCAATGGTGGCCGACTCCGCCATATTTAATACACGTTGCGCTAACTTTGTCATTTTATTTAAAATTTAAACGACGCAAAAGTAAGGGTTTTTAATTTTCTAATCATCAATAAATACAATGAACATTAGGTAACATTTTTAATTTTTCATAATAAAGAAATTCAGGATTATAAAGTATTACATTTAAACATCTTAATGTTTATATTTTTTAACTACTGAAAAATAGAAGCAGGTTATTAATAAATAATGTTGAGTTTTTATTACAATTTAAAATTTAATAAATATTTTGTATTATATTTTTAATGTCTTAATGCAGGTAATTTTTCAACTATTAAGTACATTTGTCATATTCTAAACAAATGAAACTGATAAAAAAATATGCATTTAACAGTATATGTTGGTTTTGCCTAACTATTTTTTTATACATTTGTTAGCTTTAACTAAACCAAGTTATATTTTTAAATTTAAAAAATGTTTATGAAAAAAATTTTTACTTTATTATGCTGCTTAGCAGTATTATTGCCACTTTGTGTTAATGCACAAACGCTAAGTGGTAACGTTAGCACAATAGATGGGCCCGCAATTGGTGCCAACATTGTAGCTAACCCTGGTGCTTTTGGTGTAACATCAGATTTAGATGGTAACTACACACTTAAAGTAAAACCGGGTACTTACACAATAGCAGTTAGTTATATTGGCGCTGCTACACAAGTTAGAGAATTTACATTTGATGAAGGTGACGAAGAAATCTGGAATGTAAGTTTAGAAGCAGATGCCGCAATTTTGTTAGAGGATTTAGTAATTGTAGGTTCGCGTACACAAGGCCGTTCTCCTACAGATACACCATTACCAATTGATGTTGTAGGCATTAAAGAGTTAACCAATACTGGTCAAAATACATTTGACAAAGCGTTAACCTACACCGTACCATCTTTTAACTCGGTACAAACGCCGGTAAACGATGCTACTTCTTTATTAGATCCTTATGAAATTAGAAATATGGGGCCAAGTCGTACTTTAATATTAGTAAATGGTAAACGTAAAAATACGAGTGCTTTGCTATATACGCAAACTTCACCGGGTAGAGGTGAAACTGGTGCGGATATTTCTGGCATACCACAAGATGCGATAAAGCGTGTTGAAATTTTACGTGATGGTGCTTCTGCGCAATATGGCTCGGATGCTATTGCCGGGGTAATGAATATTATTTTAAAAGATAATATTGACTTAGGTTCTTTTACCGTACGTGGTGGTATTTCTACCGATTGGGGAGATAATACCGATGGCGGAGAATTTGGCATCTCATTAAATAATGGTTCTACTTTTTCAAATGGTGGTTTTGTTAATTACACTATTGATTTAAACAAGCGAGCACAATCAAATAGGCCAGGTATGGTATCTGAAGGTGGTGAATATATGGATTTTGTATATGTTGATCCAGATGATCCAGATAACTATGTTGACGGTGCTACCAAAGAGTCTATTACTAAAGATAATGAAGATGGGCTTGATCTTATTCAGAATTTTTTAGGTGAGAAACCTGATGCTGGGAACATTAATGGTTCACCAGAAACTACTTCTGCTAAATTTGCTTTAAATGGCGGTTTTGATATTGGCGAAAATACCGATTTGTATTTTAATGGCATTTACGTTTACAAAAAAGTAAACAGTTTTGCTAACTACAGAACGCCTTATTGGAGAACAATAGGTGCTTTTCCTTATTTAGAAGACTTTTTTGGTAATGAGTTTGGCTTTGAAGATGCAAACGGTAATGGCATTTTAGATTATGCTGGTTATGTACCAACTTTTGATGGTGATTTAGCAGATTATACTGGTACAATAGGTTTAACAACTGAAAAAGCAGGTTGGTTAGCAGATGTTAGTTTTACCGTAGGTGCTAATGAGCAAACTTATTTAGTACGTAATTCACATAACCGTAATGGTAATGTGGTAGATGCTGATGGTAATCCAATCTATCGTGAAAATAGTCCATTAATTTTTGATCCGGGAGGCACACGCTTTAGCCATATTGTTGGTAATGTAGATGTTACCAGAAGATTAGGTGACATGGTTGGAATTGCTTTTGGTTCTGAGTTTAGAAGCGAGACTTTTACTATTATTGAAGGTGGTTTGAGTAGTTATGAAGATGGTGGGCCAGATTCATTTTCTGGTAACGACCCACGTAACTCTGGTATTTTTAACAGATATAACTTTGGTGGTTATTTAGATTTTGCTTTTGATATTACTGATGACTTTTTGATAAACTTGACTGGTAGATTAGAAGATTATAGTGATTTTGGTACCGCTGCCGTTTGGAAAGCCAGTACGCGTTATAAATTACTGGACGATCAGTTAACTTTAAGAGCTTCTGCTTCTACAGGTTTTAAAGCTCCATTATTACACCAAATTTATACGCAAAAAGCACAGTACAGTTTTCAACCAGGTCAGGGCATTGTAGTAGGTGGTTTGGTTAGTAACGTATCGCGTGAAGCACGCTTATTGCAAATACCAACCTTAGATGCTGAAAAATCAACCAATATAACGGTTGGTGTTGGGTTTAAGCCTAATAGAAATTTAAGCTTAACGGTGGATTATTATAACATTGCAGTACAAGATAGAATTGTTTTAAGTACAGAAATAACTGGAACTGAATTTGATGACGCTGGGAATAATATTGGTACAACAAGGTTAGATGATGTTTTAAGGGAAGGAAATATTTCTGACATTAGCTTTTTTGTAAATGCTTTAGACACCCGTACTTCGGGTATTGATTTTGTAGGTAGTTATAGAGGTTTAGCAGTTGGTGCTGGTTCTTTAGGTTTTAACTTATCTGCAAACTATACTATTCAAAATGAAAGAGAAGGTGAAGTTAATAATCCTCAATTGGTAGAAGATGCGGGCCAATCGGTTGTTAATGCAACTCAAGAAGCCTTGTTTTTTACTTCAAGACCGCAATACAAAGCTATTTTAGGTATTGATTATGAAATAAATGATTTTAGAGTAGCAGTAAACAATACTGTTTTTGGACCAACAATGTTTAGAAATCAAGGTATGGATTCTGGTTTAGAGGTTTATTTTAATCCTAAAATAGTTACAGATTTATCTTTATCTTACCAAGCAACTGAAAAAATAGGGCTTAATTTAAATATAAACAATATTTTAAATGTTTTACCAGAGTGGGAGTTTAAAGCATTAACTACTGAAGGTCAAGCTTTATTAGATGATACTGAAACAAATTATGCTGGGCTTACAAAACAGGAAATACAAACAAACTTAATTACTTTTAATAATCGTTACCCAGTAATGACTTATGATGGTTATCACTTCAGTCAATTAGGTACGTTAGCTAATTTTGCAATAAATGTTAAGTTTTAAACTTAGCTTTTTTAAAGATAATAAAAGGCCGCTCTGTTTTAGAGTGGCCTTTTTTTGTGTTTGATTTTATCATTTTAAGAAAACATTAAAAACTATCTCTTCTATGTTATTGATTGTAAAGCTTAAATCTGTTTCGTAAACAACCACCTTGTTAAAAGTGTTTTACTCTTTTTTAAATTCTATTATTTTAATCGTAATGGAATGAGTTTTCCCCAAAGAAAAGGCTATAGTCACCTAAATTTATAGTGGAAAAATTAGATTGTTGTTGATTTTAAAGGCATACTCTCTTACCGAGTGGCTTTTTCTTTGTTATTTCCAGCTTTTCGAGATTGTGTATTTTCAGGTAAACTTAGACCGCTTAAAAAGTTAGAAGCGTACCTTCTTTTTCTGTTTTAGTTTTAAAGTGTTTATTTATTTTTTGTAAGATGCTTTTGTTGTGCTGCTGTTCAATTGTACGACCATCTATTTCGCTTACTGCTGTTAACTCGCCCATAGTGCCGGTAACAAATACTTCGTCAGCATTATAAAATTCGGAGATAGAAATATTACGCTCTACTATGGTAATGTTGTTGTTTTTGCAAATTTCAATTACTGTAGCGCGGGTTATGCCAGGCAAACAAGCATCGGCATACGAAGTGTATACCGTTCCATCTTTTATCATAAAAATATTAACGCCATTGGCTTCGCTTACAAAGCCATAAATATCTAACATAATGGCAGCATCAACACCTGCAAAGTTAGCTTCAATTTTTGCCAGTATGTTGTTAATTAAGTTGTTATGATGAATTTTAGAATCAACACACATTGGGCTATTACGCCGCTGACTGGCAGTTACTAATTTTATACTTGGCGGATAAACTGGTGGTTTCCATTCAGCTACAATAATTAAGGTGCAGCCAAACTGGTTTAAGCGTGGATCCATACCCGAAGTTATTTTTAAACCCCTCGAAAGTGTTAAGCGCACATGCGTTTCATCACGCTGATTGTTGGCTTTTAAGGTTTGCATCAACGCATCTGTAATAAATTCTTTAGTTGGTATTTTAGCAAAAGCCATTGCTTTGGCAGAAGCCATTAAGCGGTTTAAATGTTGCTCAAAACAAAAAATTCTACCATCATAAACTCTAAGACCTTCCCAAACAGCATCGCCACCTTGCACCGTGCTATCAAATACCGAAACTTTGGCTTCATTTCGTGGATACAATTTATCATCTACCCAAATTTGAATGTCGTTATTGCGTTTATCGTATTGCTGTAGCATTGGCTATGATATTAAAATTTGCTGAGTAATCTTGATTTTTCTCTAATTTTAACATCACCCCAAGGCATAAATCTTTCTTCTGGGTAAGTAACATATAAATGTCTTCTTGCTCTGGTAAAGGCTACGTACAAATTATTTTTCTCTTGCTTTAAAGCTTCTCCCTTTTTTCTAATGGCTCGGTAGTCTGGAAATGTTCCATCATCCAAGCCTATTAAAAAAACAATATCATATTCCAAACCTTTCATTCCGTGTACTGTGCTAAATGCAACACCTTTTTTATTATTTTGAGTGGCCTGCGTTTGTCCTAATGCCATACTGTTTTTAAAGCCGATTAAAGATTTTCTATCCGTGTTTTTTGCATAATTTGACCAATGGTTTAGCAATTCATCAATATCATTATAAAACATAAGTTTATCATTTTCATTGCTGATGTCACTTTGAATATCATCTTTTAAATTATGGATGGCTTGTTTAAAATTACTACCATCTTCCTTTAATAATAAAACCGTATTTAATACTGTTTTGAAACAACTATTGTTTGTAGCTTGCTGTATCTTTTCTAAATCATTTTCAGAGTCTACTTCCAATAATTCTTTTAGTATTTGAAAATGTAAAGCATCTTGAGGGTTGATGTATACTTTCAATGTCAAATTAAAGCATTGCATTATGTTGGTCTCAAATTGAATAGTCCCGGGTGTAGTTTTAAAGTAATATGGTATCTCATTTTGTGAAAATAATTTTTTAATTTCATCAAAAATATATTTGTTTCGGGCAAGAATAGCTATTTTGTCGTATGTTATTATACCTTCAATATCCTTGATTTCAGTTCTAACTATTTTTTCAATTTTTTTAAAAACCCATTTTGCCTCTTCTTTTTCATTAATGCAATTTTTTAATTTGAATTTACCTTCAATAATACTATCTCCAATTAATGAACTATCTACTTTAATTATTTTATCGGCAGCTTCTAATATTTTTTTTGATGACCTAAAATTCTCTTTTAACTCAATGGCTTCAGGGTCATAATCATTCACAAAATTTTTTGTCATATAATTGGCAGATGAACCGTTGAAAGCAAAGATGGATTGATTCGGGTCACCAACCATCATAATATTTTTGTAGTTCTTTCCTGCTAAAATTTTGATTAGTTGGTATTGGACGTTATTTAAATCTTGAGCTTCATCTATACAAATATACTCGTAGGTTCTTCTATATAAAGACTTAACACTTGGGTTTTTTTCAAAAAGATTGTAAGCAAGTGAAATCAGATCATCAAAATCAATCATATTTTGGGTAAAAAGTATTGATTGATAGTCAGCATTAATTAAGTCTAATTCAGATTTTTGTGCATATATTTTATTGATATATATTAGCTTTCTTTTTGCCTCAGAAATTGAATTTAAAATATGGTAAAGTGTTGCATTTTGTTCTTTTGGATCTTTGTCAGCGTAAAGTTCTTTAAAACTTGGAGAAGAGAGTAAAACCTCTTCTATTAATGCCAAACGGTCTGCCTCGTTTTCGATAATGTGCGGCATTTGATTATAACCAATCAGCTTAAAGTGTTTTTCTAATATTTGTTTACAGAAACTATGAAAAGTGCCAACGAACAATCTTTTGGGTAAATCTTCAACTTCTTTTAGTCTTTCTTTAATTTCTTCACTTGCTTTATTAGTGAAAGTGATTGCCAAAATTTTTCGCTTTGTTTTACCTAACAAAAATTTAATGCGTTCTGTTAAAACCCTTGTTTTACCGCTTCCTGCACTTGCCTTAACTAATAAAGCACCATTATTTGATTCAACTATTTTTCGCTGGCTTGGAGAAAGTGTGACTGTCATTGTTAAGTGTTTTGGTTAAAAATGTTAGTGTTAATTTTTTGGAAGAGTTCAATAATCTTTGGAGGTAATTCTTTTTCGCTATCACAAATAATTTGAGCTAAAATTGGCGAGATAGATGTTTTGTTTCGTATTAAGTATTCTGAAATATTTGATTCGTTATAACCATCAATCTCTGTTTTCTTAGCTGTTTTATGCTGCTCATTTACACATTTTTGCAATTCTGCTTCTAGTATTGCCTTTCTTGCTTCTTCCAAATATCCATTAGCTATCAGTTCTTCTTCGTAAGAATTTTCCGAATTAAGAAATATAACTAAATCATCTTTTTTGTTTATTTTTCCTATAGCAGTCAATTGTTTTTCAACACTTTCAATAGTATCTAATTCAGCATCACTAAAAATATACCAAGGAATATTAAAGGAATCAGCAACTTTAAGAAACGGCTCATAGTTTCCGTGTCCACCAACACCAACAAAATCAATGCCCAATTCTAAAAGCGGTTCTTCAAAAAACATTTCAGCAAAAATGGGCAAGGCTTGTTCTTCCGTTTCACCTTCAAAAAAAACTAAAACTTTTGAAAATAAAATTTCACCCCTGCTATGCACAACCTGCCTTTCAACTTTTCGTAAATCTTCTTTTGAAAATGTTGAAACATCAATCTGACCAAAAGTAATTTTACCATTTTTTTTATCCAGCCCTCTTATTTGAGATAAGTTTGCAGAGGCTGCAATATAAGGTGAATGTGTCGCTATTATTTTTTGACCGTGAATACTGTCTAACTGACTAAACAATTTTTTCTGAGCATTTGGATGCAAATGTGCCTCCGGTTCTTCAATAGCTAAAATAGGGAATAGAACTTTATCAATTGAAACGATATAAGTATGAAGCGAACTGATAAGTGCCTTCAAGGTAAGCAAAGATGACCAACTTCGTGTTCCCATACCGTGATAATCCATAGAAAAGCTTTCTTTATCATCTGTATAATGAATTGTTAAACCTTTACTTAAGTCTCTTAATTTTTTGGTGAAGGGTGTAATTTCAATTCCTTCACTTGATGTGTCTAAAGCCGTGTTTAATTCTTTAAGAGTGTTTCTTAAATTTAATAAGATATCGCTACTTGAAACGGTCTTTTCATTAAGTTTCTTTATCTTTTTTTCAATTTTCTTAACTACGACATCAGGATACTCAATTTTAGAAATTAACCTGCCTAAGTAAGATGTTTTTAATTTAATATCTTCAATTATATCTCTTTGAGTATTGGTGTAGAAAAATGGAATTTCTTCAATGGAAAATGATTTCTCAATTCCATTTTGCTGCTGATGCCAATAGTTTCCGCCTTGTTCAAATTTGTACCACTCGGGTAAAATATGTTGTTTAGTACGATAGGTGCCATTGTTTTCATTCAGCGTTACAATAGTTCTAATTGGTACAAAACTGTTTCCTTCAGTATCAATCTGAATTCTATCAATACCCAATTCAATTTCCCAATTTTCATCAAATATATCAGTTTGTTTTTGGTCTAAATCAACAGGTATTATTTTTACATCAATAATTATTTGGTCGCTTACAGTATGACCTGTAATACAAAAATCATCGGGATTGATAAACATTCGGTTACCAAAAACAATTTGTAAGACTTTCAGAAATGATGTTTTACCTGTATTGTTCATTCCGGTTAGAACGGTGGTATGCTCTAAATCAACTTCTATGTTTTCTAAAGCTCTAAACCCATTTACTCGAACTGTTTTTATTAAGATGCTCACTATTTTATTTTACATTGTAAAAGTAACACTTTTGAGCAATTTCATTTTAAAGAAATTTTGCTCAACTCCTCATAAAAAGGCAAACATTCCTCCGCTAATTTTTCCAAATCCGCACTCATTGCAAAACTTTCTGCTTTAAAGGTTTTAAAACCTGTAGATTGATGCACGTTGCTGTACCAATATTTTGCCCAAACGCCATCTTCTTTTCTTACTCCTGGCTGCCATTGCAACATTTCTTTGTAAAATGGAATTGATAAGCGTTCGCATAGTTTCGTTAAACATTCTTGAGGTTGTTGAAGTAAAAATGTAGAATCTAAAACAATGGCATCTTCTTTTAAAAAATGTAATAATTCTAATTGTTGGGCAATACCAATATCCTGCATAGTAACTTTGTTTCGTACTTTACTGTAAGAGCGAATGATGAGCCTTGGGTTTCTTATGAAGATAATATTTTTAAAAGGTTTGATAAAATTTAAATCCGTTTGGTAAAGGTGGTGCGTCATCTGCTTAAAAAATGTAACGGGCTTTGTATAATTTGTCAACAACACTTTATCAATTACGTTTTGTAAATCCGCGCTTTGGCTTTGTAATATTTCCTGCTGCCCAGGGTGCTCAGCATTACTTTTATTTAGATAATAAGCGTATAAAGGTTCGTCAACAACCGCAGTATCAGGCCGTTGTGCAAAGCTGTACATTAAAGCGGTTGAAACATTGCGTGGACTGCTCCAGAGATTTATTCTTATCATAAAACATTCAAAAATAAAAAACCTTTAAGTATTAAAGTAGCTGAAATTTTCTAAGCCACTAAGCTAATCCAAATATTGATTAAGTAATTAAAGTACTCCCCATGTATCAGACCACCAATTACACATTTATATTAATTGCATAATAATAATTTTTTTATAAATATTATTTTTTGTTCATAACTGCTCTACCCCTTGTGAATATACCATTGCCGGTGTTAAACCATTTAAACTTTTATGTGGATTTTCTTCATTGTAACCCACAATCAAGTTACCTATTCCTTCTAATGCTGCCTCATATTTTAACGATCGCCACAAAGGCTCTATGAAAATGTTGTCGAAACGTCTGCTTTTTCCATCCATACTGATCTGTATTTCACTACCTAACAAACAACTGGTAAATATTTTGGAGGTGAATTGACTGCCTTGATCGGTATTGAAAATTTCGGAACAACCAAAAACACACAAAGCTGAATCTAAGGCTTCCAAACAAAAAATCTACCGTTAATCTATTGGACAAGTGCCCAAAAAACTCAGGTAGCTGCTTAACCAAATGGCTTTCCCTTTTAACTATTTGAGATGGTGATAACTCAAATTGCTTACTTAACTTCTTAACCGTTTTTAGTTCCTTTGCTGCTTCTAAAGCTACTTTGGCTTTAAAGTTGGTTATAAATCTTCTTCTCTTTTTGTTCATAAATCACTAATTTAATTTCTTAACTAAGTTAATTTAGTGGTCTGATTTTTGGGGAGTACTGCACAAGAGATAAAACTGCAAATACATAGCTAATCTAAAACCTAATACTTCGTCTCCTGCACCTAAAAACCAACTAAAGGCTTGGCGGTTGCGCCAACGGTTAAAGTGCCTAATGATGCAAAGATGAATTGATCTTGTGTTGCTTTGGTTCGTTATTCCGAAAGCGGAGAAATTACAGCCAATAATGCAGAATAGGGCACATTTATAGCTTTATAACAAGCATAATTAGAGAACAAGATACATAAGGAAATATTAGCTTGCCAACTTAAGACAGATCGGAATCTAAAAATAGCAAATAACCTAACAAAGCATAAGGAATGTCTATCCACAAAATGTAAGGTCGGTATTTACCTCATCTGGTATTGGTGCGGTCGGTAATTAAACCCATTGCCGGGTCGCTAATAGCATCAATAACTTTAGTAAGTAAAAACATGGTAGCTGCTGCGGCAGGCGAAATTCCCCAAACATCTACATAATAATAGAGGAGAAAAATATTGAAGAAGCCCATATAAAAATTAGAGACCATATCTTCAACATCATAACCCAGTTTTTCAAGAAAAGATAAAGGCGCAGTACTGTTTTTATATTGCATATCTAATACGATAAAGCTCATCAAAAATATTTATAATAATTGACTTGATTTTCTGTTTTTAAGAAAGTAAATAACACTTGAAAAGATAAAAGCAATTAGTATGAGTTTTTTTGCGTGATATAATTTTTGATTTTTCAAATAACCAAACAAATTTTTTAGTTAGGTTTCAAATTATTGATGCTTGAGTGTTGGGAAAGATGTTTTTTGGTAGAAAAATAAAACGTAGTAAAATTTAAAATGTCATATTACTGCATATTGAATAGTATTATTGTAAAAAGAATTACTTAATAATAAATAACATAAGTGAAAGGTTGCAAGCATTACTTCGTTACAATATTATAACTTACCTTTATAAAATGGCATCGTTAATTACAAACGGAATAAAAATTAGTGCTGAAACATTTTACTTAGATGGTATTTCTAAGCCTTTAAAAAATGAGTTTTTATTCAATTACAAAATTATAATTGAAAACTTAAGCAGCTATACAGTAAAGTTACTAAGAAGAGAATGGAAAATACAAGATGGGTTTGGCAATTTAAGTGTAATTGAAGGAAAAGGAGTAGTTGGCAAACAACCCGTTATAGAGCCAAATCAAACTCATCAATATATATCTGGTTGCCAGTTAAATACCGAAATTGGTTTTATGAGTGGCAGTTACACAATGGAAGTGATATTTAACAGCAAAACTATTGAAGTAAAGATTCCAAAATTTAGATTGATAACGCCTTTTAAACTTAATTAACCGAAGCGGCATTTTGTTTATTGGTTAAATTTTCTGCTACCTCCGCTTCTCCATTTACACCAATTACATCAATAAATGGTTTCCATTTTTGAACCACCAAATTGTATGCTGCTTTTGCTTCTTCCGAAACTGGTTTAGAAGGCGGTAGCTGTTGTTTCAACGGATCTACTTGTTGGCCGTTTTTCCAAAAACGGAAACAAAGGTGAGGGCCAGAAGCTAAGCCAGTTTGCCCAACATAACCAATTATATCACCTTGTTTTACTTCTGTACCTATTTTAATGCCAGATTCAATTTTTGACATATGAAGATACTGCGTTGAGTAAATACCATTGTGCCTTATTTTTACGTACCTGCCATTGTATTTCGCATATCTTGCTTCTACTATTTTACCATCGCCAACGGCTCTTATTGGCGTACCTTCTGGTGCAGCATAATCGGTGCCTAAATGTGCTTTATTTCTTTTTAATACTGGGTGGTAGCGTTTGCGGGTAAAGCGCGAACTAATTCTATTGTATCTAAGCGGGGCTTTTAAAAACTGTTTTCTTAAACTATTACCAGCTTCATCATAATAATCTAATAAGTTATTTTGTTCAAATTGAAAACTGTAATATGGAATGTTACCATGCTCAAACCATGCAGTAACAATTTCACCTACCCCAACAACTTTATCACCAATATATTCTTCTTCAAAAACAACCTTAAACTTGTCTCCGCTATTTAAACGATGAAAATCAAGTGTCCAAGCATATACATCTGCTAATTTGTGAGCCAACTCAATGCTGAGGTTGTTATCCATCATAGTTTGGTAAAGGCTATACTTTATTTCGCCGGTGGCTTGTGTTATTTTTTTGCTTACAGTTCGTTTTACTTTACGTACTTCTGTATCGTTTCTTAAATCGTAAACAACATAATCATAGTTGTTTGGTTCGTACAAAAACATATCGGCTACTTTGTCTCCGTCATATTTGTCGGTAAGTACCATATATTTTTTACCATAGTTTATATCTCTAACGTCGTGAATTTTTTTGCTTTTTTTAGAGATTTTTAAAATTTGCGAATGATCGACATTGTGCTTATTTAAAATTTGACCAATGTATTGATTCTTTCTTATTTTTCCACTTACTATGTCAAAACGATTTAAATCAATGTCTTCTACTAAAAATTGATTGCCAACTATTATAACGGGATTTTCAATTTGAGCCTTTTTACTATCAATTGTTTCTATTGGATTTGTACTGTTTATAACATTACTTATACCTTGCTGATTAGAAGTATTGTTTGCTGATGCAATTAATTTATCTGCTCCCATTATTTTTGGATTGGGCAAAGTTGTGGCTGCACTTAAATGTAACGATTCGGTTGTGGTGGAAGTTGCGCCTAAACTTTGAGCTAACAAAAAATCAGGAATTACTTCGAAAGAAGATAATTCTCCGAAATCAAAATTTGTAAAAACATTATGTTTGCTATTAGTATGGGCAAAGGTATTTTTTTCTGAAGAATATTGTTTATTTAAGAATGTGCTTAAATTAGAAGCGAAATAAATAAATGCAAAGGGTATTATTAAAAGGAGTAAACCTTTAGAAAACAGTTTCAAATCTTCCACTAATTATATTGCTATGAGTTAAATAAAAAAGGAAAGCAAATTTAAGATTTTTTATTGAAAAAATTGAATGTAATTTTAATAATTAAGCTTATTGTAAACAATTAACACATTAGTAAAATTTATAAGCTTAAAATAGTTGATTTAATGTGACCCAAACCAAATCTCGTTCATAACCTTTTGTGAAAATATAGCTTGCTAATTTATTTTTTAACTCAAAATTATTTTTGGTGCTTATGGTTGCCATTTTTTTTTCAATTAAATATTTTAGGTTTTCTAAATATAAACTTTCATCAATTTGTTGCAGGCCAATTTTAATGCAGTATTCAGAAACTTGTTTTTGTTTTAGTTTTTGAACGATTAGCATTTTGCCCCAACGTTTTTGCTTATACTTACCTCTTACAAAGGCTTTTGCAAATCGCTCTTCGTTTACAAAGTTGTTTTGTATTAGTTTAATTAAAATTTCATCGGCATCGGCTCCATATATTTTTAGGCTGGCTAATTTATTGCGTGCTTCTAACTGGCAGCGATCTTGGTAGATGCAGTATTTTTCTAATTTTTTTAAAGCTTCGGCCTTACTTGTGTATTTAGGGTTTTTGAAATTCATAATTGGGGCAAAGGTAATTGTTTGGCGTTAAATAAAATGCTTGTATGGCTTACAAAAGTATTTAAAATAGCCGTGACAGTAGCGGAAAACCCACAGCCACGCAAAGCGAGGCGAGGATTTGCAGCGGATGGCGCGACTGCCCTCATTGCAAGTCCTTTGGTTTCGCTTCTAAAAAAAATTAGTATTGTTTAATGTTTTGTATTTAATTGTTTTATTACTTTTTATTAGAGGTCAGAAGTCAGATCGCTTCGCTCTCAGACTTCAGATAAATTTGGGTGAGTGGAGGCAAAAACGCTCTTTTTCGTCGAAATTATGTCTGATATCTGAAGTCTGATAATTAAATGGTCTGACTTCTGAATAGTAACATTATTTTTATAAAATACCTTTGTGCATCTTTGGCAAAGTTTGGAAAACAAAAGTGCAATTATTTTACTATTTATAGCTAACTCTGTTTCGGGGGTGGCGCAGGGTTTAACGGTAATTGCAATACCGTGGTATATTATAAATACATTAAACGAGCCCACTTTGTTTGGTGTTATTTATTTTGGGGTTACCTTTTTATCTTTACTATGGGGCACTTATGCTGGTGGTTTAATTGATAAGTTTAATCGAAAAAATTTATTTATATATCAAAATTTGGCGGGTTGTGCCATACTTAGTTTTGCTGCTTTGTTTGGTTTTTATTTTGATGGTATTGCACTTGAAACAGCTTCTGTTGTGTTTATGTTTTCTATATTTATTTATAACATTCACTACCCCAATTTATATGCTTTTGTACAAGAAATTTCGGAGACAGAAAACTATGGGAAGGTAAATTCTTATATTGAAATACAAGGTCAGCTTACTACTGTTTTGTCGGGTTCTTTAGCTGCAATTTTAATAAGTGGTAGTTCTAACTTTTTTTCGGTAGAAATTAAACAATGGAGTTTGCAGCAGGTGTTTGCTTTAGATGCCTGTACTTATTTAAGTGCGGCTTTTATTATCTTTTTTATAAAATATAAGCCTTTGGTGCAGCGCTATAAAGAAGGCGGAAATGTGCTTCAACAAATTGTTACTGGTTTTAAATATTTAAAGCAACATAAAAACATTTTTTTGTTTGGCACGGCTTCGTATGGTATTTTTATTTGCATATTATTGGCTACGCATTATATTTTACCCAATTATATAAATCAAATTTTAAACCAGCCAGTTAATGTATATGCTGAGGTAGAAATTTTGTTTGCTTTAGGTGCTATTTTTGCGGGCATTACCATTACAAAAATATTTGCGAAAACCAATGCAATTGTAGCAATTATAATAATGACGGTTTTGGTGGCGCTGCTATTTTTTACAGTTAACTTATATCCTCAACTTTGGTTTTTCTATTTTGCTTTTTTTATAATTGGCTTGTGCAATGCGGGTACACGAATTACTCGTATTACTTTTATTTTTGAAAAAATACCTAACCAAATGATTGGCCGAAGTAGCGCAATATTTAGAATTGGTGCGGCACTAATAAGGTTGTTTTTTATTGCAATTTTTACTTTGCCACTATTTACAGCTAATTTGAAATTGCCATTTTATATATATTTTATTTATTTGATGGCAACCGCACTATTGCTGTATAAAGCTTATTTAAACTTGTACAAAAAAAAATTAAGTTAAGCGGTTTAGCAGTTGATTTGCAAAATTGCTAAGTTGATTAATACCGGTTAAACTATCGGCAATCATATTTAAATGTTCAAAAGCATTATTGGTATAATCTTTAGCTTTTTGTCTGGTTAAGGCTTCAATATTTATTTTATTGTAAAGATGGGTTACGGCTTCAATTTTTTCGGCTTCATTTGTTTCGGTTTTATTAAACCAAGTTAGCAACTCAGCTTTATCGGCAGGTGTGCTAAGTTCTAAAGCTTTAATTAGTAAATAAGTTTTTTTATTTTGAATAATATCGCCTGCCAACTTTTTACCAAATTTTTCTACATCACCATAAACATCCAAAACATCATCTAACAATTGAAAGGCAATGCCTAATTGCCAACCAAATTGGTATAAATGATCTGCTTGCTCTTCATTTAAACTGGCTACAATTGCTCCCATTTTTAAACTTGCTGCAATTAAAGCTGCTGTTTTATAAGCAATCATTTTAAGGTAGTCGGTTTCGCTAACTGCTGTGGTGGTTTCAAAGTTAATGTCTAATTGTTGGCCTTCACAAACTTTTGCGGCTGCATAATTTAAAATTCGAATGCATTTTAATTGCACATCAGCAGGTAGTTCTTCTAAGTATTGATAGGCATTAATTAGCATAAAATCACCAGATAAAATTGCACTATTTAAACCAAATTGTTTAAATGCGGTGGGTTTATTTCTTCTTAAATCCGCATTGTCCATAATGTCATCGTGCAATAGTGTAAAATTGTGAAAATATTCTATTGATGCGGCAGCTGGTAATGCATTTGCATAAACGTTGTTGTTTAGGCTTGCAACCATAAGGCATAAAAGTGGTCTTATCCTTTTTGATTTTTGCGCAATTGTATAATTTATAGGATTGTTTAATTGTTGCACAGATGCTGAATACTGTTTTTTTAACAAGTAATCATTAATTTCGGTTTTAAGCTGGTTTACATTAATCATTTAACAAATTTGGAATAATAATTTGCAAATTTGAATAACAATTTGGATTTATATTAAAAAACAAGTAAAAAATTGAAACATGAGTTTTCAGAAAACGTACCTTCATGGTAATCTTTCTTTAATAATCTTTAAATTTTAACAATCGAAAAATATTCTACATATAATATTTTAATAATTGATTCAAATAACATTGACTTAAAGTTAATGGAAAACATCTTTAATCAATCAAATAAAGATAATATTAATATTGAATTGATTGATAATGGTAGAGATGCGGAAGTCTATTTAAAAAACTTAGCAAAAAAGAAAATTGAGGTTAGTATTGACTTAGTAATTTTAGATATTAAAATGCTTGAAATAGACGGAAGAGAATTATTAACCTTAGTAAAAACAAATGAAGAAACAAAAGAGATACCAGTGTTAGTATTTAGTAGTTCAAATAAACAACAAGAGATAAACAATTCATATATGCTTAGAGCCAACTGTTTTTTAAAAAAACCAACAGCCTTAAAAGATTATATAAATACTGTTTTAGCTGTTAAAAATTTCTGGATGAACTCAGAAGTTGTATCTCTACCAAGTAAATTTTAAATTATTTATAGGTGACCGAAATTAAAATTTTACTAGTCGAAGATGAATTGGCACACGCCAAGCTTGTTGAAGTCTATCTATCAGCAGCTGCAAACTTTAAAGTTAGCATAACTCATGCTATAACACTTAAACAATGTTTAAATGAGCTAAGCATTAATAAATTTGATGTTGTTTTACTTGATTTGGGTTTGCCAGATAGTAAAGGTATAAAAACCTTACAAAAGGTTATAGATGCACACAAAGAACAATCAATTGTATTGCTTACCAGCGATGTAGATGAAAATTTGGGTGTAAGAGCCGTTCAAATGGGAGCACAAGATTTTTTGAATAAAGAAAGGCTTGGTATTGACTCACTTGCAAAAGCAATTATGTATGCAAGAGAACGAAACAGATTATTAAAGCAAGTTGGCCGATCAACCCAACGGCTAAAGGAAGCAGAAGCTTTGGCTAAATTGGGAAACTATGAGATTGATATAGAAACAAGTAAGTTAGATGCCTCTGAAAGCCTCAAAAAAATGTTCAATATTTTAGAGGACAAAGATTTAACCTACAAGTTTTTTTTAAATAGTATTGTTGAAAAAGCAAGAGTAAAAAAAATATTAGACAAGGCTATTAAAAATAAAGAAACCTTTAACATAGAGCATAAAATTAAAATTAATAGCGATATATCATTTGTTAGACATATAGGCAAATTAACCGCAGGCAAACTAGTAGGTACTATACAAGATATTACAGAGTATGAGGAAACAAAGAATGAATTAGACGCAAGTAGAAAAAGGTATGAAATAATTTTTAATGAAACTAGCGAAGCAATTTACGCCTCCAGAACAGACGGCAGCATTGAGGTATGTAATAAATCCTTTTGTGATTTATTAGGTTTCTCCATGGGAGATGTTTTAGCTGACCCTGAATTTACTTTAAAAAGATACAAAAATGCTGAAAAAAGAGACGAATTACAATTAGAGGTATCAAAAAATGGTAAAGTAAGTAACTATGAGGCAGTACTAATTAATAAAGATGGAAGAGAAATCCATTGTTCTATTTCTGCAAATGTTTGGAATGATGTAGAAGATAATCAAATAGGTTATTTTGGTATTATTAGAGATATGACCGAGCAAAAAAGGCTTGCTAAAAGAGATTCTCAATTAAAAATTGCAGAGGCTACTGCAAAAATGAAAAACGAATTTTTAGCCAACATGAGCCACGAAATACGAACACCAATGAACGTAGTAATTGGCATGACGGAGTTATTGCAAAATACAGAACTTGACGAAGATCAATTAGAATACTTAAAATCAATGAAATCTTCATCAGAAAATTTAATGAAAATAATAAATGCAATATTAGATTTTTCTAAAATAGAATCGGGTAAAATGGAGTTAGAAGAAAGAGAATTTAGTTTGCAAGATGTAATAGAACAATTGTTTCAAACATTTAAGCACGAAACAAAACCTGGAGTTAGTTTATTTAAACAGTTAGATGTTAGGTTGCCAGATGTTGTAATTGGAGATCCTTTAAGACTAAATCAAGTGTTACTTAATTTACTAAGCAATGCTTTAAAATATACAACCGAGGGAGAAATTATATTAAAAGTAACCCTTTTAGAAGAAAGTAATGGCAAGGCTAATATAAAATTTTCTGTAAAAGATACTGGTATAGGTATTCCAGAAGAAAAGCAAGCTACTATTTTTCAAAGTTTTACACAAGCCAGCCACGATACTACAAGGCTATATGGAGGCACAGGTTTAGGTTTAACAATATCAAAACAAATTGTAGAGTTGCTAAATGGGCGCTTTTCTGTAGAAAGCGTACCAGGAAAAGGCTCAGATTTTACGTTTAATGCCGAATTTAAAATGCTTGACGCCCCAAATGAACAGGAAAACATCAAAGCTAAAAAAATAAAAAGCAAAAAATTAACATTTAATATATCAGCACCAATAAGATTATTATTGGTAGAAGACCATGAAATGAACCAAATTGTAGCCACTAAAATATTAGAAAGAGAGTATCCAAATATGGGTGTTGATATTGCCGAAAATGGACTAATAGCATTTGAAAAAATACAAAAAAACGATTATCACTTAGTACTTATGGATATTAATATGCCTGTTTTAGATGGTATAAGCGCAACAAAAAAAATTAGAGCCGAAATAAGTGAGCCCAAAAATAAAGTACCAATATTAGGGCTTTCTGCACACGCTTTTTCGGCTGAGGTGAAAAATTGTATTGAAGCTGGCATGCAGGATTTTATTAGCAAACCAATAAACGTTCAAGATCTAAAAGGAAAAATTAATAAGATACTTGTTGAGAAAGAAGTTATGGAAGAAAGTGAACTTGATAGTAAAAATGAAGCTAAACATCAATTAAATGGCTTGCATCCTAATGCAGAAAAAAATACGCCGACTTCGAAAAATGGAATAATATCTGAAAAACTTATAAATTTAGAGCAATTGGAACAACTATCTGGCGGAGACAAAGAAACCCTTAAATTTTATATACAAACAATAGAAGATGCCTGCCCGATAGATTTAGAGAAAATAGAAGAAGAAGTAAAAGCAAAAGATTGGGATGCCGTAACCAAAACAGCTCATAAACTAAAATCAACTATTGGCTACATGGGTATTGAACATTTAAAACCCTTAATAAAAGAAGTAGAAAATAATTCAGCCAGAAAAGAAGCCTTAGATAAAATACCCAAACAAGTCGAAGATGTTATAAAATACTGTAAATTAGCACTTGACGAACTGAAGGCATATAAATAATTAAATAAAAATAGAATAAAATGAATTTACTTATTGTAGATGATGACGTTATCATATTACAGGCAATGAAAACCTTTTTAGAAAAAGAAGATTTTAAATGCCACACTACTACTGATGCTGACGATGCTTTAAAGGTATTAAATGAGTCGGAAATTGATATTGATTTAGTAATAACCGATATTATGATGCCTTACAAAAGCGGTATCGAATTATTAACTGAAATTCGGGAGATTACAACAGAACTACCAATTATAATTGTTTCTGCTTTAGATAGAAGAGAAGTATTAGAGGTGGCTTTCACTTTAGGTGCCGAAGATTTTGTAAAGAAACCAGTTAATATGGATGAATTGATTATTAGAGTAAACAAAGCACTTATGTAAGCAGCATATACACAATTTGTCAATCAATATTACCAATTTATTATTATGCTATGAAGACATAAATTAAAACCTAAAACATAGCGTTTACACTTAATTTAGGATAGTTTCTTGAATGAAGCTTAAACGTTCATTTTAATAGGCTCTTTTATTTCCTTTACCTTCCATAAAATTAATAAATGCTTGGTTAACCACTTTATTTCCTCCACTAGTAGGGTAGTCGCCTGTAAAATACCAGTCGCCTAAGTGCTTAGGGCAAGCTTGGTGTAAATTTTTAATACTTTGATAAATTACTTCAACCTCGGCGTTAATTTGTGGTGCGGTAACTAATGTTGCAATGGCGGTAGAAATATCTTTAGTAGTAGCCACTTTATACAATTGTTTTACTTTATTTTTTGGAGCAGATTTTTTATTTTCTTCAACACAATCTTTATATATCTGCTGCAATAAATTTTCGTTGTCTTGTTTTTTTATAATATGAAGTATTGCTTTAAAAGCGATAAAATTACCCATTTTCGACATATCAATACCATAGCAATCTGGATATCGAATTTGCGGCGCAGTTGATAAAATGATAATCTTTTTTGGGCGCAAACGATCTAAATTAGAAATAATACTTTCTTTTAATGTAGTGCCACGTACTATAGAGTCATCAATAACTACAAGCGTATCAACATCATTTTTTACAATACCATAAGTAACATCGTAAACATGAGCCACCATTTGATTGCGGGTTTTATCTTGCGTAATAAACGTACGTAGCTTTGCATCTTTTATGGCAATTTTATCAATTCTTATTTTTTTATTTAAAATGGTTTTTATTTGTTCTTTATCAGTAGTAGCTGCCAATTCATCAACCTTTCTATCGTTTAGTCGCTCTTCTAAACCTTTTATTAAACCATAAAATGCAGTTTCTGCAGTATTTGGAATAAATGAAAAAACAGTATCTTCTACATTGTAATCAATAGCTTTTAAAACAGCTGGCGCCATTAAATAACCTAAATTTTTCCGTTCGCGATAAATGTCGTAATCGTTGCCTCTCGAAAAATATATCCGTTCAAAAGAGCAAGCTTTGTTTGCGGCTTTAGGTAAAATAGATCGTTCTTCAACTAAGCCATCTTTTTTTATAATTAAGGCACAACCCCGGCTTAGTTCTTTAACCTCTTTTAAATGTGCATTGGCAGCAGTTTGGATAGCTGGCCTTTCCGATGCGGCAATTAAAATCTCGTCATTTTTATAATAATAAGCTGGCCTTATACCATTTGGGTCGCGCAGTATAAAAGCATCACCATGGCCAACTATTCCGCACATTACATAACCACCATCAAAATCACGGGCGGCTCGCTGCAAAAAATTTTGTGGCTCTAAGTGTTCAATAATTTTTTGGGTAATTTCACTCTGGCTATAACCTTCTGCTTTATATTTTTCAAACAAAGCTTGTACTTCTTCATCTAAAAAATGCCCTACTTTTTCTAATACTGTTACCGTATCCGATTTTTTTTTAGGATGCTGACCAATATCTACCAATTGATTAAATAATGCACTAGTATTGGTCATATTAAAGTTGCCAGCCATAATTAAGTTACGCGTCATCCAGTTGTTTTGCCTCAAAAATGGATGACAAAGTTCTACCGCATTTTTACCATGAGTAGCATAGCGTAAATGACCCAATAATACTTCACCAGTATAAGAAACATTTTGCTTTAACCAGTCTGCATTTTTAAAGTGTTTCTCTTTAACACCGTCAAATTTTTGATGTATGTCTTTAAATATTTTGGTAATTGATGTATGTTTATCTGATCGTATCCTGTTGAAGTATTTTTTTCCCGCAGGCATATTTAATTTTAAAGTTACTACTCCCGCACCATCTTGGCCGCGGTTTTTTTGCTTTTCCATTAAAATGTACAACTTATTAAGGCCATACAAAGGTGTGCCATACTTGTCAATATAAAATTGAAGGGGTTTTAAAAGTCGGATGAATGCTATACCACACTCGTGCTTAATTTGATCGCTCATTATACATTGCCAACTAAGCAACAAATGTAACTGAAACTATTGAATATAATAAATGATTTTTTTTGGTAAGAAATGATGAGAAAATAAATTTACCCAATATGATAAAGCCATTTTTTGATAGACGAGTTGAAAAACGTAGGCTTAGTGGTGCTATCCGGATAGCTGTCGCAACGAGGCTTTTCAACGAAGTATATCGCAAAATGGCAAAATTAGATGGTAAATTTATTTTTTAATCATTCCTAAAAGGTAGTTACTACAAATAAATTGGGCTTTTAAATAAAACAATTATTGATGATAGTTTTTTTGATACATAAAAAATTTTAATAAAGGTTTTTTGGTAGATGCCTTGTTTCACATTATTGGTTTTAACCATCAAACTAAAAAAATAAGAGCTTAGTAGGTGTGGTTTTAAAAGTAAAAAAGGAATTTAAAAATACTTTTAAGCTATATATTAGTTTTATTGATTAACAGATGAACAAGGAAAATTATAGGCTTTAAATGTTGCCCCAGCCTCTACTTTAAAACCACTTAATAACCTAATTTTATCAGCAGCATTTAATGCTATTGAATAAGTGTTTTGTATTAAACCATTTGTAGTAATTGAATTGTTTGCAGCTATGTTTTCAGTAGTTAAACTATTATCCAAAATTAAAATTTCATCTTCACAAACTTCTTCTATAGCAAAACCTAAAGTAAATGCTAAGTTTTGTGGACTGTGTATATTATTTCTATCAGCAATTGGGGAGTTTAACACATTGTGCATTCTTGTAGTTTGGTCGGTTGTAAACATTGCCTGGCAGGGTGAGGCATAATCCATCATATTAGTAATATTATCTAATGTGTTACATTGAAAAGAGGTATTGCTACACTCCGATCGGTTTACATAAACATTGCCTGTTGTATTAGGCGTATCAGGTATACCGTCATCTTCGTCACACGAATTGTCTTCATCGGCTCCCCAAGTATGCCTTAAATTTAGCCAATGGCCAACTTCATGTGCTACTAGGTAATACCATTCTTTATATAAATTGTTGTGTCTGCCAAAAGCCCAATAAGCCAATACAATTCCATCTAAATATGCATCTTCAGCATTATTTACTAAATACGGAAAAGTAGCAAAACCAGAAGATGCACTATCTGGAAATGGTTGCCTTACAATATATATATTTAAATACATACTTCTGGGCCAGTGATAATCTAAACGCATTCCCTCGCTATTTCCATTTTGTGTGTAAAAACTATTTCGGTGACGCAGTATACCACCAGTTGGGTTACCATCCGGGTCATATCTGGCCAATATAAATTCAATTTCAGTATCGGTTTTAATGCCATCAAAATTAGGATGTATAAACTCATTATTTTGAGTCATAAGGCGCATGGCAGCATTTAAATCGGCTATACCTCCAATTATGGCACCCGAATTTAAATTTTCTAAACCAAAATCGTGTACAATGTGTACAACAACTGGTATAATGTAACGAGAAGAACTCGTTTTATTATTTTTATTTTGAAGTTGTTCCAGCGTTTTGTAAGCCGCATTGTTTTCTGGCTTTAAATGTGGCTTTTTTTCTAAAACACTTTTAGTGTAGCTTTCAACGCCACATTCAGGCGTTTTTGTAGATTTTTTATCATCTGATAAAAAATTAGTAAATAAAAAGAACTGACTTATGAAATAAAATATGCTTATAAATGGTAATAAAACATTCATAATAATTGATTTTGATGCTAAGATAGTAAGTTACTTTATATAGCTATTTTAAACTGTAAATATTGATGTATGAGAAATGTGGTCTTTTTAAAGAAAGGAAAAGTAATTTTGTTAGAATTTAATTAATAATCAAAGTTTCCATTAATTTAGTAAATTGAAAATTTATTTTTATTAAATGAAAATTAAAAGCTTAAAATTAACCGATTTTAAAGGTTTCGAAGAACTGCATATTGAAAGTTTTGGTAAGCAGACTACGGCTATTATTGGGAATAATGGGGCTGGTAAGAGTTCTGTACTTGAAGCTCTGAATATTATGTTTTATCACTTAAATGGACGGATCATAAATATAAAAGATTCAATTGTCAATAATAATTCTAAAGGACAATTAGCATCTATTGAATTGGAAAGCAAGATTGGTGCAAAAGTTATTAATTCTAAAGTGAAAATCAGTAAAACCGATGTTTTAAGTAGTTTTGAGGACAAACAACAAATAGAAATTTTTGATAGTGAAATTCAAAAATATAAAAATGAGACAGGAAATACATATTCAATTGTTGACTATCCGCCATCAAGGATAATTATCGATTATTCGGACTATGACGATCTTGAGAGAATTGCAAATAGTGCATTAGATTCAAGAGTTGACTTTAGAGATTTTGTAATTTGGTTTAACCGGCAAGAAAACTTAGAAAACGAAAAAAGATTAAATGAAAATGATAAATTCCGAATAAGAGAATTAGAGGCGTTACGAAAAGCATATCGTATCTTTTTTCCTGGCTTTAAAAAACTTAGAATAAAAAGAGGTGAGAAATCGAAGTTAATCTTTGAAAACGATGACAAAATTTTATCTTTCAATCAACTTTCAGATGGTGAAAAAGGAGTTATTACACTTATAGGTGATATTGTGAGAAGATTATGTTCAGCAAACCCAAAATTAAATGATCCCTTACAAGGCGAAGCCATCATTATGATTGATGAAATTGAATTGCACTTACATCCAACCTGGCAACGTAAGATTATTAAAAAATTAGAAGCCATTTTCCCAAACTGCCAGTTTATTATTACCACACACTCACCACAAGTATTGAGTGAGTTAGATGCAGAGAATGATAAAATTATTGCCATTAAAGATTTTAAGGCTTACGAAGTACCCACCGTGTTTGGCAGAGAGACCAATTGGATTTTAGAAACCGTTATGGACACACCAGCCCGTCCATCTGAATTTAAAAATCAACTCAGAGCATATTTTGATTTAATTGCCCAAGACAAATTAGAGGAAGCAGAAACCCTAAGAAAGGAATTGGAAGCACAAACTGGAATTGATGAACCCGAATTTGTGAAAGCAGATATGCTGATTAGAAGAAAAAAGGCAATGAAAAAATGAAGTACATCCAAAAACAAACCAGCCCACCATTTTTTGAAGATTGGAAAAAAGCCAATGATGTTGAAACGCCAGAAAAAGCGGTTTTTAAAAAATGGGATATTCTGCTAAATCCTGTAAAGAACGATTTAAGAACTCATCTTTTAAATGAACAAGGATATTTATGTTGCTATTGTAATCAATTAATTGAAGATGAGCCTCTTGATACAATATCTCAAAGAACTAAAATTGAACATCTTTATCCTAAAGACAAAGAGAAATATCCTGAAAAAAAATTTACTTATGGAAACTTATTGGTAGCCTGTAAAGGTGGCGAAAAAGACAAACCAGTTGTTCAGCATTGTGATGCAAAAAAGGGAGGTGAAGAACCAACACCAATCCATCCTCTTCAAAAAAATTGCGAAGTGTTTTTTGAATACAATGTGTTTGGTGAAATTAATGGAAGCACTCCAGAAGAAATTAAGACGATTTCGGTTTTAGGTTTAGATATTGCAAAATTGAATCTTTTAAGAAAAAAAGCAATTGATACTTTTATTGAAGAACATCTTACTAAACCCGACGAGGAAATCTTAACAGAACTACAATTTTTAACAGCTAAAGTAGATAATAAGTTTAACCCATTTTGCATCGCCATTTCTCAATTCATAAAAAATAATTATACTTAAATATGAACCAACAATACATTTTAGCATTAGATCAAGGCACCACCAGTTCGCGGGCAATTTTGTTTGATGCAAACGCACAAATAAAAGGGATGGCGCAAAAGGAGTTTACACAAATCTATCCGCAAGCAGGTTGGGTAGAACATAATCCGCTAGAAATATGGAATACCCAACTAAGCGTAGCCCAACAAGTACTAAAAGAAAATGGTGTAACCGCTACCGAAATCGCCGCCATTGGCATAACCAACCAACGGGAAACCACTTTAATATGGGATGCCGAAACAGCAGAACCTATTTACAATGCCATTGTTTGGCAAGATAAACGCACCAGTCAATTTTGCAACCAACTAAAAGAACGTGGTTTAAGCGATTATGTACAAAACAACACAGGTTTAGTAATTGACGCCTATTTCAGCGGCACCAAAATTAACTGGATATTAGATAATGTGGAAGGCGCCAGAACCAAAGCAGAAGCTGGACAACTTCGTTTCGGAACGGTAGATACCTGGTTAATTTACAAACTTACAAAAGGCATAGTACATGCAACGGATTATACCAATGCCAGCCGCACTATGCTTTACAATATTAAAAATTTAAGTTGGGATGAAAAATTATTAACCGAACTCAACGTTCCGAAAAACATCTTACCAAAAGTAAAAGATAGTAATGGCAATTTTGGAGAAACCGGTGGCGATTTTTTTGGTGGAGCAATACCTATAAGAGGCGTTGCAGGCGATCAACAAGCGGCTTTGTTTGGGCAACAATGCACACAGCCAGGCATGGCAAAAAACACTTATGGAACCGGTTGTTTTATGTTAATGCAAACCGGCGAAGAATTGGTGCCCTCAAAAAATGGTTTATTAACAACTATTGCCTTGGGTTTAGATGGCAAAGTTACCTATGCTTTAGAAGGAAGCGTGTTTATTGCCGGGGCAGCCATACAATGGTTGCGCGACGAACTTAAAATTATTGATGCCGCGCCCGACTCCGAATATTTCAGCAAAAAAGTACCAGATACTGGCGGCGTTTATGTAGTGCCTGCTTTTGCCGGACTTGGCGCACCATATTGGGATATGGACGCACGCGGAGCTATTTATGGCATTACAAGAGGAACGAGCAAAGCCCACTTAGTTAGAGCAACTTTAGAGTCGTTGGCTTACCAAACTACCGATGTTTTAAATGCAATGGAAGCCGACAGTAGCGTAACCCTTAAAAAATTAAAAGTAGACGGCGGCGCAGCCAACAATAATTTACTGATGCAGTTTCAGGCAGATATTTTAGACACGGCTGTTGAACGACCAAGTAATACAGAAACGACTGCTTTGGGCGCAGCTTATTTGGCAGGTTTGGCAGTTGGTTTTTATGATGCTAATACTTTGAATGGCTTGAATGATGTTGACGAAACTTTTGAGCCACAAATGTTGGCTGAGGAAAGAGAGCGGTTATATAAAGGTTGGTTGAAAGCGGTTGAGCGGACAAGGAGTTAGGGTTTGTTAAAGACCTCATTACAGATAAATTTGAAAAGCGATATTCTATTTAAGAATTTTAAAAATTAGGATTTTTTTCACTAAGCAGGTCTTAAAAAAAACCTCAAAACACTTTAAACAAAGCATTTTGAGGTATAAGTATAAAGGGTCAACAATATTGTTATGGTTGATAGTCTATTGTTAAATCGTCTTTAGTAATATCCAATATTTTAACTTCGCTGTTCCAAGTAGAAAATTTTAAAATGGAATCTACTATAGTGTAGGTAGCTGGTACTTTTGCAAATCCTTCAGTTGGCAAAGAGTCACAGCAATTGCCTGCCCACTCGTACATATCTGTTGCATTTTTAAAAACAATAGCATATTTTTTGTCCTCTAATTTTTTTACTTTTGAAAAAGTTCCAATTCCATCGTTTATAATCAATTGTTCCCACTTCCCAATTAATAAATCTTCCACATCCATGTTGTCTTGCTTGTTGCAAGAAAAAAGTATTGTAGCAACAATACATAATAATAAGCTGTACTTCATTTTTGTTTTATATTTGAATGATTAAAACATTTTAAATAGAAATTTATTGTTAGTATTCTTTTTTTAACAATTTAAGTTTGTTGCATTTTTAACGCATATTATTTATAATCATAATGTCAAAAAAAAACTTATAATTCGTTAAAAAACAAAAAGATGATAGCTTGGCATAATATTGGCTAATTTATAATTGCACTAAATCCAGAACGAGTTGAGAGAAATTTTTATGCAACAAGATACTATTACACACGTTAATCATTTAAAATCAATTGATAATAAAGCAAACAGTTCTAACTTTTTTTTAAAGTTAATGTGTTGTTTAAGCCCATTTTGCAGTTACAATAAGGCAACATTTCAATTATTAAGTGTAACTACTTTTTTTGTCATGTTAGCTTCAGTAATATTTTGTTTCCTTTTTTTTACTACTGGTATTAGTCTTAATATTTATCCGTTTATTATACTTTTCATATCTGGTTCTGTAAGTCAATATTTTTTACAGAAGCAGCTACCAATTATTGCTGCTATATTACTATTAGCAGGCTTTTTATTATGCAACACAATGCTAATTTTGTCTACTAAACAAGCATTTAATACTTCGTATTTATTTTTGTTAATACCTTTTATTACCGCTGTTTTTTTATACCCTAAAAAGCAGTTGTGTGTTTTTTTTATTGTTACTTCAATTGCTTTGTATTTGTTTACATATGCCGTAACATTGTTTTCGAGCCTTTTATTTAGCAATTCAATAAATGAAATACTTTTATTTAAATCTGCAATGGCTTTAACATTGTGTGCGTTTGTATTTGTTGTTAGCAATTTTGTAGCACAGTATTTAAAAGAAAATGAAATTAACATTCAAAGTTTAAGGTCGGAAATAGCGATGCGTAAATTAGAGATCAAAAATTTTTCGGGCATGGCGGCACACGATTTAAGAGAGCCTTTACATTCACTTTCGGGTTATAGTGCTTTGTTAAAAGAATCTTTAAGTAAAAATAATAATTTAACCGATAAGCAGAATAATTTTTTTGAGTTTATGGATGATTCTGCTATGCGCATGTTGAGTTTGTTAGATGATCTTTCCATTTTTTCGGTAAGTGAAGTTGATCAAGATACAAAAACTTCTGTTGATTTAAATGTTGTACTTAAAGCGGTAAAAAATAATTTACATTTTACTATTGCTGATGCTTCTGCTGTAATTAGGATTGATGATTTGCCTATTGTTACTGCTAATTTTAACCCAATGTTAAAATTGTTTCAAAATATTGTTTCTAACGGAATAAAGTACCAACCTAAAAGTACAGATCAGCATAAACCAACCATTAATATTAGAGCAGAAAGGGCTGATGGTAATCATATTATCTATATTTCTGATAATGGCATAGGAATTCCTGAAAGTAGAGTACAATGTATTTTTGAACCTTTAATACGGCTGCATTCAAAAGCAGATTATAGTGGAACTGGCTTGGGCTTATCAATATGCAAGTTAATATTAAATAAGTATGATGGTAAAATAAAAGTACACTCGGTAGATGGAGTGGGAACTACTTTTGCGGTGTATTTACCTATTGAGGAATAAGTTTTTGCGGTAGAGCAATGCTTTTAAATTAGCCGTGACAGTAGCGGATATCCTTTTTGCGATTTGAAAATTGCTATTGAAAAATTGAAAGGGTATTGAATACAAGTTTGCAAAAACCTAAAGTAGCAAAAAGATAGGAGCGTATGGCGCGAGTGGTGTTTATGCGAGTTGGGTTTTTCGCTTCAAAAGAACTCTGTAATTATTTTATGATAAACGTTTGTACTATCATCATCATCAGTTAAATTGTTTAAATACTTACTTTTTGGGTTTTTACATAAATGAGGACCAAATAAGATCTTTCAGCTTATCTAAATTATAATTGGTAACTGATGATATAAAAACATATGGTATTTTTGGTAAAGTGGGTAGTATCCAATCTTTTATTTCATCGTCAATTAAGTCGCTTTTTGTTATGGCTAATATTCTCTTTTTGTCTAACAATTCTGGGTTATATTGGCGACACTCATTTAACAAAATTTCATATTCTTTACCAACATCATCGCTATTGGCAGGTATTATAAATAGTAAACTGGAGTTACGTTCAATATGACGTAAAAAACGGATGCCAATACCTTTGCCTTCGTGCGCGCCTTCAATAATACCTGGAATGTCGGCCATTACAAAAGAACGGTTATCTCTGTAAGCCACAATGCCTAAGTTGGGTTTAAGTGTAGTAAAAGGATAATTGGCTATTTTGGGTTTGGCATTGCTTATAGCGGCTAATAGGGTTGATTTTCCAGCATTTGGAAAACCTACTAAACCAACATCTGCTAATAATTTTAGTTCTAAAATATTCCACTCTTCAAGGCCTGGTGTGCCAGGTTGCGAGTATCTTGGTGTTTGATTTACAGAACTTTTAAAGTGATTATTACCTCTGCCACCTCTGCCTCCTTTGGTTAAAATATATTCTTGATTATGATCGGTAATTTCGAATTTTACTTCTGCAGTTTCGGCATCTTTTACTACGGTTCCTAATGGCACATCTATTATTACATCTTCACCGTCGGCACCAGTTTTTAACGATCCGCCACCTGCCTGCCCATGTTCTGCTTTTAAGTGTTTTCGGTATTTTAAGTGAAGCAAAGTCCACAGTTGATGGTTGCCTTTTAGTATAATATGCCCACCACGGCCACCATCGCCACCATCAGGTCCGCCTTTGGGTATAAATTTCTCTCTGCGATAGTGCTTTGAACCGCCACCTCCATTGCCCGAGCGGCAATGTATCTTTACATAATCAATAAAGTTTTGATTCTCCATCAGGAAATATAAGGTGTTTGTTAAATTGAATTAAAGTAATTTGTTATTAATTTGTTATTAATGTATCTACTTGTGTCATCAGCTTTTCAAAAATATCGTCAACAGAACCTTCGCCAGCAATATTTACCAATTTGTGTTGTGCCTGGTAAAACTCTGCCACCGGAGCTGTTTTATTTTCGTACACGGTAATCCGTTGCCTTATAGTGGCTTCTTCATTATCGTCGGCTCTGCCAGATGTTTTGCCTCTGTTCAAAATACGTTTTACCAGTTCTTCTTCAGAAACATTTAAAGCCAATACTTTATCAATGGCAATTTCTTTAAAGTCCAATAATTTATCTAAAGCTTCTGCTTGTGCCACAGTTCGTGGAAAACCATCAAAAATAAAGCCTTTTACTTTGTGAGCTTCATTATCTAAGGTGGTACTTATCATACCAATAACTACTTCGTCTGGTACTAATAAGCCTTGATCCATAAACCGTTTGGCTTCTAAACCCAATGGTGTTTCCTTTGCTTTTTCCTCGCGCAGCAAGTTACCAGTAGAAATATGTTTTAAATTATACTTCTCCACCAAATTGTCGGCTTGTGTACCTTTGCCACTTCCTGGTGGCCCAAATAATATTAAATTTAGCATTTAAATTTTAAAAACGTAAAATGATATAACCACAAATATATGTATTTTGGTTCAAATAAAATTTTATTATCGGCATCAATAAGCTAAAACCCTTTTAAAACTTTACTTTTGCAAGCTATTTTATGAAAAAAGTTAGCATAGTTGGGGCTGGTTTGGTAGGATCTTTACTTTCTGTTTATATGGCCAAAAGAGGGTATAAGGTTGATGTTTTTGAACGCAGACCAGATTTTAGGCAAAAAGCCTTTGTTGGTGGCCGATCTATTAATTTAGCAATGAGCGACAGAGGTTGGCGCGCACTTAAAGGTATTGATTTAGATGATCAAATGGCTGAAATTGCCTTGCCGATGTATGGTCGTATGGTGCACAACGAAGCTGGCAAAACCAACTTTCAACCTTATGGAAATGAAGGCCAGGCTATTTATTCTATTTCGAGAGGAATGTTGAATTTAAAGTTGGTGAACGCTACCGAACCCGACCCAAAGGTAAATTATCACTTCAATTTAAAATGTAAAAAAGTAGATTTTGAAGCCAATACTTTAACTTTTGAAGCGCAAAAAAATAAAACAATAAAAGAAGTTAAGAGCGATATTATTATTGGTGCAGATGGTGCTTTTAGTGCCGTGCGTTGGCAAATGCAAAAAAGTGCACGCTTTAATTTTTCTCAACAATATTTGGAGTATGGTTATAAAGAGCTGGAAATACCTGCTAATGCAGATGGAACACATCAGTTAGCAAAAGATGCGCTGCATATATGGCCACGCAAAAAATTTATGCTAATTGCCTTACCTAATTTAGATGGCAGTTTTACCTGTACTTTATTTTTAGCTTACCAAGGAGCGGTTTCTTTTAAAAACTTAAATAGTGATGAAGAAATTAATCAATTTTTTGAAGAATATTTTGCAGATGCAAAAGCCTTAATGCCAGATTTAGTAAAAGATTTTAATGCCAACCCAACTGGTTCATTAATTACAATAAAATGCCAGCCGTGGCACAACAACCAAAGTATTTTAATAGGAGATGCTTCGCACGCTATTGTGCCATTTTATGGGCAAGGTATGAATTCTGGCTTTGAAGATTGTACCATTTTAAATGAACTAATGGAGCAACATAAGGACGATTGGCAGCAAATACCACAAGCTTTTAGTAAAAGCCGTAAAGCCAATGCCGATGCTATTTCCGACCTTGCTATGCGTAACTTTGTTGAAATGCGTGATTTAGTAGCAGATGATAATTTTTTATTACGCAAAGCAATTGAAAAACAAATTACCAAGCATTACCCCGACAAATATATGCCGCTTTACAGTATGGTAACTTTTAGCCAAAAACCTTATGCAGAAGCATTAGCAGAAGGTTTAAAACAAGATGCTTTGTTTGCCAAAATTTTAAAAACGGAAAACCTGCAACAAATGTTGAAAGAAGGTTTGGCGCCATTACAATTAGAAAAGTGGTTGAAAATAATATAAGGTTTATAGATAGTGGGTATGATTTTTTTACTAATATTGAGTAACTATTTAGTGGAGGGCAGAAGTCAGATCGCTTCGCTGTCAGATGTCAGATAAATTCGGCTGAGTGAAGTCAAAAACACTCTTTTTCCCCCAAATTATGTCAGATGTCTAACGTCTCACAATGAAATGGTTTGATTTCTGAATAGTTACAATATTGAAAACTTAATAGCACAAACAAATACAATAAAAATTAAACGCATTTAAATAATACAATATAATTTTTTTAAATAAAACAAATGATAAAAATATTATTATTACAGCAAAACACAGTTAATTATGTTGAACAAGCCCAAAAGTTAGCTTTTGAGTATGTACCCACAATTATAAAAGCTGTATTAGTTTTAGTTATTGGCTTTTGGATAATTGGCAGAATAGTAAAATTGATATCGAAAGTAATTGGCAAAGCGGATATTGAAATATCTTTAGTCAACTTTTTAAGCAGCGTAGCTGGTATTGCTTTAAAGTTGATGTTGCTGTTTGCAGTAGCTGGCATGTTAGGCATACAAACTACCAGTTTTGTAGCCATTTTTGGTGCTTTAATGGTAGGCGTTGGTATGGCTTTTAATGGCAGCATTGGGCATTTTATAAGTGGTATTATGCTTATGATTTTTAAGCCTTTTAAAGTAGGCGATTTGGTAATTGTGGCTGGCGGCCAAAGAGGTACGGTTACAGCAATTAATGCATTTAATACAACTTTAAAAACTTTAGATAATAAAAAAATAATTATTGCTAACTCTAATGTAAACAATAACATAATAACCAATATTTCGGGGCAACAAATTGCAGGTGTTGAACTTACTTTTGGTATTGGCTACGATGATGATATTGATAAAGCACGTGCAGTAATATTAAAAGTTGGTAAGGCCTGCCCCTATATATTAGATGAACCAGCACAAGGTGTTGTAGTAGCCGAATTAGGAGATAATTCAGTAAATTTAGCAACACGCCCTTTTTGTAAAAGTGAAAATGTTTTGGATACTAAATTTTACATGAACGAAAATGTAAAAAAGGAATTTGATAAAGAAGATATTGGTATTCCATACCCACAAATGGATGTTAAAATTAAAAAGTAAAATGCTTGTGCGTTTTTTTACTGTTTAAATTTATTTTATAAGATCTTTTAACTGTAATAATTTTTTCTTAAAAAACTATTGTTGTTGTTTGATAGCCAGATTAATGTATGATGAGTTAATAATGATTTTAAGGTATAAAATTCTTTAAAATGCATTCCATTACGTTCATCAACACTTTTTTTTTGAAATAATGCAAAGTTTCTTAAAGGAGTTTTTATTGAAACATAGTTTGGTTAAGAAGTTTTAATAAATGACATAACAAGTTGGGTACTTCTCATCCAGGTATCGTGAAATAATAAATAACCTCCTTCATTCACTAAAAGATCAGCATAGTAAAAATCAACAAATATTCCATCAAATTTATGATCGCCATCAATAAAAATAAAGTCAAATTTTTTTTCATTTTCTAACAATTTTGGAAGAACAATATGAGAGAAATCATTATAAAAAGTTAAGTACTTATTAAAACCTAATTTTTCAATATTAGAAAGCCCTAAATTGTTGTAATTACTTTGAAAAGGATCAATAGCGATATGATTTGATAAAGTTGCAGCAATAATATGTGAAGCAGATCTTGCATAAGCAAACCCAATTTCAAGCGTATTTTTTAATAACTTTTCAGTCAAAAGATTGTAAATATATTCGGCTTCAATAACTTTTATTGGCGTGTACTTATCCTCTTCTGGTATATCTAAGTGTTTATTTATATCATTTAAATTCATTATTTATTTGCCTGTTTATTATTTTTGAATGATGCTTATATAAAAGTAAGAGTGTATTTATTACAAACATACAAAAGACTTAAGCAAATTTTATATTTCTGGTTTGTAGGATTATTTATGGCGATTATTTTTGTGTAATATTCTGGTTTTCTAATACGTTACACTCTTTAATTTTTTTATCAAATGCCAAAAGTTCTTTATTTTCTTGAATTAATCTTTAACAATTTACATTCTTGCCATTGTTTTATTACTTCATAATTATATTTCTCATTTGTTGGGTTTAATATATTATTCAAACAAGTCATAATAATTTGATTATTATCAAAGTTAACATCTCTTTTATAGTTAATTTCATAGCCTAATCCATTTCTGTTATACATCTCTTTATAAAAACCTGCTGAGGTTCCAAAATTATTATCAACTAAAGTATATTTCTTAAGGCTTGGGTTTTCTTTTGCTAAAATTTTCATAAACAATCCATACTTTTCATCTTTATTTTCAGTTTTCGTGCTAAAATTAATTGTCACTACGTTTAAATATAGCACTAACCAACTAAATAAAAGCCCGGTAATAAAAACATTTCGGTAAAGTTTAGTTTGCTCATTTAAATACTTGAATAATGGTATAGAACCAAGAGCAATAAGATATGCACCAAACAAATATATTGGTGCTATATACCAATTAGTTTGTGTTTTTGAAAAAGATATTATTAGTAGATAACAAAATAATACACAACTAATACATAATATTGAATTCCTTAATTTTTTACAAACATTTTCAACAAATGCAATTGAAAAAACTATTGGCAACAATAATAAGTAAGGTGCAAACTGTTTTGTAGCAAGATATTTTAAATAATAAAGTATTGGCTTACCGTGGTTTTCAATTGTAGTAGTATATCTACCTATTAATTCATAACTCCACATTCGTTCAAAAAAACCAGGATATTGCATTTCATAATATAAAATTACACCGCAATAAACTCCAATAATTGTAATACAGGCTAACCAAAATTTGTAATCTTTTAGTATTGATAAAAGTTGATGAGTTAATAATGCAAACAAAAGAATTCCGGGTGCTAAAAGCCCAGCCATTAAATTTTTAGTTAAAACTGCTGCTAACGAAAATATAGTGAAACCAATTAATGGTTTTGTTTTACGTGTTTCCAAATATTTTAAAAATGCAATAGCCGAAAGAATCATATAACAGGCAAAAGGTGCATCTTGATCTCCGGTTCTTAACATATGAGGTTCAACAAAGCCTACCGATGTAATTGCAACAAGCCCAAAAACAAAGCCCGACCAAATATAATTGAACCGTGTTTTAAAGTGATAAATCATGTAAATTACCGTTGCCGTAAATATTAACACAATTGGAAGCCTTATTGACAACTCGTTGATGCCTCCAATTTTAAGAGCCATCACTTGAAAAAATGTAGTAAAAGGCAATTTAGTATTAGCATGATTTGGCATACCTTCAAATAGGTTGAAATTGTGGAGGTATTCACCAGTTAAATGCATGTATAATGCTCTTAGTGAAAATAGTGATTCATCCCAAACTAAAATTGGCAAACGATCTAAATGGTGAAATACTGGAAAGTAAAATAGAATAAAAAATATTAGGGTGGAGATAATTATTCTTACATCAAAAGTAAAATTTTTAAATTTCATAGTATCTTCTTTTCAAAGGCAAACCGTTTGGTATAAAAGTTATAAAAGAAAATTAAGCCTGTTGCCAATGCCTTTGTTATTATTTGGTACTTATCAAAAAAGTCTATCTTACTTAAATTGTGAATAAAAAGTGTACTTATTGCTAAACCAATAAGAGAACTGATTAAAGATATCACGAATGCCGTTCTTAGCTTTCTATTCAAATCAAAAATGTATTTTTTTTGAAGAATAAAATTGATGATTAAACCAGTACCAGCCGAAATAAGATTAGCTTTGGCAGGCATAAAACTATAGTAAATCAATACTTGATACAAACAATAATCAACTATTGTTGCAATGGTGGACGAACCTGCAAATTTTATCTTTAGCTTAAATAGCTCTTTTATCTTTTGATATGTTATTCGGTGGTTTTTCACTTCAAATTATTTTGAATAACAGCCATAAATTATGACTTGCCAATAAATTTGATTTATCACATTTATTTAACTCTTTTAATTTGCTTATTCTTTATTAACGTGAAGTTCTATAGTTTTGGTTAAATATATATATTAGAATAGTTGAAAATATAAATATACGCAAGATTAAATAATATATAATTTACTTACTGCAAATTTAGTAAACAGACAGCAGTTCATCAAACAATTCAGAAACAATTGTAGAAAAGAAAAAAAGATAGGGTCAGATTGGTTATTTTTGAAAGTACATAAACATTTATTTGAAATACATGAAAATTTTTAAATGGAAGATATCTCATTGAGGTCGGCGGTATTAAAAGATTTGCCAGTTTTATACGAATTTGAACAAGGTATTGTTAGCGCAGAAAGACCGTATGACGAAACTTTAAAACCAGGCCATATTAATTATTATGATCTTAAACTGATGATTGATTCGAGCAAAACAGAAGTAATTGTAGCAGAGACCAGTAAAGAATTAATCGGTTCAGCTTATATAAATATTAGAGCGGCTTCTTCTTATCTAAATCATTCTTATTATGGATATTTGGGATTTATGTATGTTAAACCTGAATACAGAGGACAAGGAGTTAATAAAAAAATAATAGAGGAGTTGAAAAGTTGGGCGTGCAAAAAAGGCATAACAGAATTACGTTTAGATGTATATGATGAAAACGATTCAGCCATAAAAGCTTATGAAAAAGCGGGCTTTTCAAGGCATATGATAAAAATGAGAATGACAATTTAAAGAAAGTAACTGAAGTTCTGTTAGAGGATTAATATTTTATTTTACATTTTTTTGCTGTAAATTTATCTGATAAAAAAAAGTGAGATATTTAAAAATTTAAACTTTATAAGCTGGTTTTATAAATTACACTATTTTATTTGGAATTTTAAAAATGAAGGAAACACTAATAATATGCTTATTATATTTTGCCATTTATGTTAATGGGCAAAGCTTAGTAATTAACGAGTTTATGGCAAAAAACACCAGCACAATTAAAGATGAAGATGGTGATTTTAGCGATTGGATAGAATTATATAACACAACTAACTCAGCAATTAATATACGAAACTATGGTTTGTCCGATGATAAAGATGATTTAAAAAAATGGATTTTTCCTGAAATTACCTTATTGCCGCATAACTATATTTTGGTTTTTGCATCTGGTAAAAACATACTTGACACAACCGAGTTACACACTAATTTCAAAATATCCTCAAGTGGAGAAGCGCTCTATCTTTCAAACAATATCGGAACAATATTAGACCAAACTAAATCTGTAAGTTTATCAACCGATGAATCGTATGGCAGAATTCCAGATGGAGAAACAAACTGGCTTGTTATAAATACGCCATCACCAAACAGCTCTAATAATAGTTCTAATAATTTATTTTTTTCTCATAGTGAAGGTTTTCATACAAGCTCTTTTTCTTTAATAATTAACTCATTAATAGGTGATACAATATTTTATACTTTAAATGGAGACCTACCAACTGAAAGCGCTAATATTTATACCGATTCAATTTTCATAAAAAATAAAAACGCACAGCCAAATATATTTTCAGAAATACCTACCACTCCAAAACAAGATTTAATCAGTTATAAAAGCTGGCAATCTCCTGCTGATAAAATTGACAAAGCAACAATATTAAGATGTGCTTCTTACAAAAATGGTATAAGAACAAGTGAAATTTATACAAAAACTTTTTTTGTTGGCAATGAAATAGAAGATAAATACAGTTTGCCCGTGTTATCATTAATTACAGAAAAGGAAAACCTTTTTAATGTTGATACCGGAATATATGTGCCAGGTGTAAATTTTGATGTTAATGATCCACAATGGACGGGTAATTATTTTATGCAAGGAGATGATTGGGAAAGAAATATACATATTGAGTATTTCGATAAAGAGGGCAATCTTGGCTTTTCTCAAAATGCTGGCGTTAGAATTCACGGTGGTAAAACAAGGCAGGCATCGCAAAAATCGTTTAGATTATATGCAAGAAATGAATATGGCAAAGAGTATTTTAACTATAAATTATTACCTAAGAGGCAAACAGAAAAGTATAAACGCTTTATTTTAAGAACCACAATGGGTGCCTGGGGAAATACAATAATTAAAGACGTTGTTGCACAAAACATAGCATCACCATTAAACATAGATTATCAAGAATTTCAACCTGTAATTGTATACTTAAATGGAGAATATTGGGGCATACAAACAATTAGAGATAGAATAGATGAAAGATACATTGAATATACACATAACATAGATAAAGATTTAGTAGAATTTCAAAAATGGCATAATATTGACTACAATAATTTGACGAAATATATTGAAAACAACAATTTAAGCTTGAACAAAAACTACAATTATGTTTTAACAAAAATAGATATTGATAACTATATTGATTATACAATTGCAGAATTGTTTTTTACAAATTATGATTGGCCATCTAACAATATAAAATTTTGGAAAGAAATTGATAATGGAAAATGGAGATGGGTTTTGTATGATTTAGATGGAGGTTTTGGAAGAGCAAATAAAAATATGTTAAAGCACGCTACAGTAAACGATCCTTCAATTACGTGGCCAAACTCTCCGTCATCAACATTTTTATTTCGCAACTTATTAAAAAGTGAATTGTTTAAAGCTCATTTTATAGAAAGATATGCTGAAATATTAAATAATGAATTTAGGGTTGATGTTATGAAAGCAAAATTAGATTCGATAAAAAAAATATATAATCCAGAAATGATGGATCATATTAAAAGATGGAATTATCCTGATAGTTTTAATAGTTGGGAAAATGATATTGAAAGCGATTTATTATACTTTTTAGAAAGAAGGCCTTGTGGAGCTACCGATAATTTAATGGCATTTTTTGATCTTACTAATTTTAATTTTGAATGTGAAATTGATAATACAAACAATTTAGTTGTTGCACCAAACCCTAACAATGGCAATTTCTTTTTATTTAATAATTCTATTGATATAATAAATGCAACAATTACCCTTACCAATATTAATGGGCAAGTAGTATTTAAACAGCACAATTTTAACCTAAAAAAATACGAAAAAAAATATTTTGATTTATCGGATTTGGTAAATAACGTTTTTATATTGCAAATAATGGCCGACAACTATAATGAGCAACAGAAAATTATTATAATGAGATAGCCAACTACTTTTACAATGGTTTGGTATATGAAAAGTAATGTGTAAGTACACAAATACTTTTCCGACTAAGATAATGTTGTTAAATAAACCTGACAAATAAAATTTGGCACAGATTTAGCTATTTTTTTACATACATTATTAGCAATAGTTTTTTATTTTTTATCTATATTTGACTCATTAATTAATTTTATTATGGCTAAGTTACGTGTAACTGCAGATTTAGGTTTTGGTAATGGAAAGTATCACGTTGGTCTTTCTTTAGTGGAATTTGAAGAAGATAATGTTACTATAGTTTATTCTCCAGCTTTGGATTTAAGTGGGTATGGCTATAGTCAGCCAGAGGCTAAAGAGTCTTTTTCGGAAGCTCTTCAAGAATTTTTCCGATATACTAATAATAAAAAAACATTAGATAAAGTTCTTAAAGGTTTAGGATGGGCAATCAAAGGTTCTAAAAAGAAACCTAAATTTAATCCTCCAAAAGATTCTGAATTAGTTTCTTTAAATCCATTATATAATGAAATTGTAAACAGTAAGAGTTATAAGGTTTCACGAGAAGATGTTGAATTTGCTTATTAACTTTATATGTCTACAAAACATTTAAGAAATATTCCACTTAGATTATATAGAGATTTTCTGATATACCAAGGTTGTTCTTGCAATAGAACAAATGGTAGTCACGAGCATTGGTCAAGAACTGATTTATTAAGACCTATAACTGTTCAGACTAACGTAGACCCTGTTTCCAGAATTTATTATAAAAAATGCATTAAAGCAATTAGGTTTGTCGAAAAAGGATTTTCTTGATTGGATTTGATGAGTCAAATTATTGCTAACAATAAAAAAATATAAATCATTTTGCAGATCACCTATTCCAAATTTGCCACGAAGCCTCTGCTTGCAACTGCAACATTTGCAGGCCGTTTTTAATAGTTGCCCCTTTTTCTTTTCCTTTTTTTAAGAAAGTAGTTTCAGCAGGGTTGTAAACTAAATCGTATAGTAAATGTTTTTTGCTTAACAGTTGGTAAGGTAAATCTGCACAAGCTTCTACATCGGGAAAAGTGCCTAAAGGTGAGGTGTTCACAATAATATGATGTTCATTTAATATGGCTTCATTAATATTGCTGTAGCTTATTGCATTATCTTTTGCTCTTCTTGAAACCAACTGAAAGCCGATACCCATCTTACCAAAAACATATTGAATTGCTTTTGCTGCGCCGCCTGTACCTAATATTAATGCTTTGGTATGATGCTTTTGTAACAATGGCTTTATTGAATTTTCGAAACCAACAACATCGGTATTATAGCCAAATAATTTACCATCAACAATTTTTATAGTATTAACTGCACCAATTGCTTTGGCTGCTTCATCTAACTCATCTAAAAACGATATTACTTCAGTTTTGTAAGGTATGGTTACATTTAAACCTTTTAGGTTAGTTGTTTTTTTTATTAGATGAGAAAACGCTGCTATTTCTTCGAGTTCAAAATTTTCGTAAACACAATTACTTAAACCTTCTTCTAAAAATTTTTGACTAAAGTATTTTTTAGAGAATGAATAACCTAACACTTTCCCAATTAAACCGAAGGTATGTTTTTGTTTATCATTCATATTGTATTATGCCTTTGGTTTTGCTAAGCGTTCAATTAAAAAAATTGAGGCAATACCCAAAACAACTAAAGTAATTGCCAGCAGAGTATGTGCATCAAAATTGTTGGGTAATACTTTGGCATATTTTAAAACAGCTAATTCACCGCTTGGTTTAATAAAAGTTTCTGCTTCTTCTTTCCAGGGCCATAATATATTTAAAGAGCCGAGTATAAAACCAGTTAGCAATGCAATAGTAATTTCTGGAAATCTTTTAAAAACATAAGACAGCAAATTGGAAAAAGCCACCATACCAGCAACACAACCCAAACCAAGTGGCAACAAAACGCTAAAATTAAAACTACTTATAGATTTTAGTACGAGCCAATAGTTGCCCATAATAATTAATATAAACGAACCGCTTAAGCCAGGCAAAATCATACTGCAAATAGCTACAATGCCACATACAAATACATACCAAAAGCTATTGTTTTCTTGCGCCGGATTTAGTAAAGAAACACCAACAGCTACCAACGTACCAATAACTAATGCGCTAATAGTTGCTACATTCCATTTTTGGACCTGCTTGCCCACATAATAAACCGAAGCAAGTATTAAACCAAAAAAGAAAGCCCAAAGCAAAACCGGATAATTGTCAAATAAATATTGGAGCAGTTTGGCAAAGCTTAAAATGCTTACAACAACACCAGCGGTTAGTGCACCTAAAAAACCAAGATCAGTATATTGCGCAAAATCTTTAATGTTACCTTTTAACAAAAAACTGACTGCCTTGGTATTAAACGATTTTAGGGCGTAAATTAAACGTTCGTAAATACCTGTAATAAACGCAATTGTGCCACCCGAAACGCCAGGAATAACGTTAGCCGCGCCCATTGCTGCACCTTTTATAAATAAGGATAAAAAACTTTCTTTACGAGGCATTGGATAATAATTATGATTTATGAATATGTGAAAATATTTATGACCAGTTTTTTTTATTTTTTGTAAAATGTAAAAAACGTATCACCACGTAAGCCTAAACGAAGAGTTTCTAAAGGAATTACATCGTTAATGGCAATGTTGCCTAAATTCACGTTTGCACCACACAATTCAATAAACCAAGCTTGTTGCGGTTTTTGCGGAGCTTCCCACATTAGTTTTGAACCATCAATGGAGTGTAAAACCTCGTTTACTAAACCCATTCTAACTTCACCAGAAGAGCGATAAACACCAACATTACCACTTTCGCGGGCTTCTGCTATTACCTTCCAACTACCGGCTTCAATTTCTTTGTTAATTAAGGTAATCCATTGGTAAGGAGCTAATATTTTGGTTTCATCTTTCGAGCCAACTTCCGATAATACTTTTAAGCCAGTTTTTTGAGAAAGCTGATTGATATAATCACATTTTAATTGATGTTCAATTTCGAGACATCCGTCAGAAACCTCTACCAATTCTAACTCAAACTCGTCTATTAAATTTACGTAATCTTCAAATTGATTGCGATAAATAAATGCTTCAAACAAAGTGCCTCCAAAATAATAAGGTATACCAGCAGCTTTATAAACCTTTAGCTTTTCTTTTAAATTGGGTGTAGCATAAGAGGTACCAAAACCCAGTTTAATAATGTCTACATAAGGCTCATTAACACTCACAAAGTCTTCTGCTTCTCTAACGCTTATGCCTTTATCCATAACCATTGTTAAGCCAGTTTCGCGTGGTTTTGCAGCTCTTTCAGGGAGGTTAGTTAAATTGAAATTCATTTACATCTTTTTTAAAACAAGTTGGCAAATTTAGGTAACTAATTGCATAAAGTTGAAGATTATTTAAAATGAAAATTGAGCGTGGTTTGTTGGTGGTTTAAGCACTTTTGCCATAAGTGTTCGACTTAAAACAACACCACTAAAAAATTTGTATATTGTGAATAGAATAAACAGGATTTCCCAATCCCGAATTAATGGCTCAACTAGTAAGATTACATATTTATAAAAACTGATTAAAAGACTAAAACTTTAAAAAATGACAGCAGCTACAAAAATTAAATTTCATAAAATAAATATATTAATTTTGACAGTATTCCTTGTAAATATCTGTATTGAAAAATCTTTTTCTCAAAGAGGAAAAATATTATGTGGTAATGATTGCGGATATGAAGACTATAAAGAATACATTGCTGGATTAAGAAAGGGGACTAAAAAAGATAGTGTAAGAAGTTACCTATTGTATTCAAATTATCAATATGATTACAACCAAAATTTGGATAGTGTTATTTTTTATTTGAATAAAGTTAATAGTATTGACTCATGCTATATTTCTAAATTATATGTTGTTTTTCAAGATAGACCTGGGGATGCTTTTTTCTTTTTAAATGAAATTGATAATAATATTAAATTAATATATTTAAACGAAAGTTGCATAAGTATTTATGAAAAAGAACTGGGAGTTGATTCTGAGGACTATGATGATTTTATAAAGCGTTTAAAAAACTTAGACCAACAACACCGAACCGAGTGGATAAAAATAGTTTCTCAAAAAAACAACTTACTAAATCAATTCAAAAGCGATAATAGAGCATATAAAAGTTTAGAAGCCCAAGAAGATAGCTTAATTCAACTTCAAAATAAAAACGATAGTACCAGCATAGCTTTAATTTTAAAAAAGTTTGAAGATGAACCTGCTTATTTTAATAAGGAATTTACTAGCGATGAAAGAAATTTTTTCACACCTTTTTTTCTCCACTTAGGCAAAAAAATATTAGTAGCTAAACCATTGTTAAATCATTTATTGTACAAAGAGGTGATTTCATTAAACGGCTATGCTATGTACATTTCACGCTACTATTGTACTAAGTACGATAAAGCACCATATCAAGCGATTCATTGCGAAAAAGATGAGCTATTACAAAATTTAGTGGCTATTGAGTTTCCGTATTTTTACAAAGCTTATCAAAAAAAGCAAAAGTGAAACAATTAAATAATTTGAATTGTAAACATAATATAGCGGTAAAGGTGTATTTATTGAAGGGTAAATACTTGTTAGCCATTTGTTTAACTTTATTTCTTTTTGTGTAATTCTAACTCAACTAACGAAATTGATGATTATAAGCAATGGTTATTAGAATGGAGGTTGTTCGAAAGTTCAATTAATAAAAATTATACATTAGCTGAAGCTCAGTTTGACTCTTTACTGGCATTAAATAATCCTCTTCATCCTATGTTTATTAGTACTGGCTTAAAAGTAAAAGCTGATTTAGGTAAACAGGAGGAGGTTTGTAAAATTTTGTCAAGTCAAAATAAGCAAGTATTGATTACGGTCTGCGAAAGTGAGTCATTATCAAATCATAAATGTTGTGCTACTGCACCAAAAAGAACCATTAAGTTACCAAAACTACAAAAAGAATTAGTAGCTATGTTTGTCTGCGATCAAAATAACAGAGATCATTTAATGGAAGATATTATTAAAAAATATTCACTAAGCGAAAGTGATATAAATATATGCAAAGGTACTGATTCTTTAAACCAAATAAAATTGAAAATGATTATAGAAAAGTATGGTTTCCCTACATTGGATATGGTTGGTAAACATGCAGTGGAAGGCGTCTTTTATATTATACAACATGCAGATAGAGATGCCGAATGGCAAAAATCTCAATTACCATATATTGAAATTGCTGTAAATAATGGGGACATAGATAAAAGTAAATATGCTTATTTATATGATAGAATTAAAGTAAATAGTGGTAAAAAGCAATTGTATGGAACTCAATTTGAAGAAGTAGATTTTGATAATAAAACTACAAAACTAAGACCGACAGAAGATATTAAAAATTTGGACAAAAGACGGATGCAATTGGGATTAAGTCCGATTGAATTTTACAAGAGAGGTATGTTTTTAGATTTTTAAATCGACATTAGGTTCTTAGTATAAATAATCGTAATGCCTTAAATCCCCATGGGTTATTGTTTTAATTTTAATTTATGTGGCACAAGTTCCTAAGCCAATGGAAAAATGACAAATTTAGCAACTAACAATATTAAACTTATCGTTTGTGTTTATTGCGTTGTATAAATATTTTGCGTTGTTCTATGGTTACGCCATCTATTTGTATAAAAATACGGTAGGTGCCTGGTTTCCAATATTTTGTATTGATGCTGAATTTTAATTCTTCTTCGGCCTTTAAAGGTTTGTTTTTGATGGGTTTGCTAATTATATCTGCAATTGGGCTAAGCACTAAAATATTGTAAATGGCGGCTTTTTTTGCTCTGAAGGTAAAATGCTCTACATTATCAGTTAGGCTAAATTTAGCTTTTTTTACGCTTGCAATTCGGGTTACTGTTTCTTGTTTGTTTTGTGCCAATGCTGGTGGTGTAATAAATACTAAAAGGCCAAATATTAACAAAAGTGTTGTTGCATAACTGCGAAAGCTAATGTGTGTAAGCGTGTTTTGCGTGTTGAAAGCTATTGGAATAGCCCCGATTGGAGTGTTTCCGTTCACGAAGTGACGGAAGTAGCGGAAAGCGGGAGTGCTGTTTATGCGAGCCAAAATATTTCGCTTCAAAATAAAATTTATGAACTTTAATTTATTAAAAAATTTCATTGTTTTAGTTTTTTGTCATTCTAACATTATCAAACCAATAGGTTGCTGGTGCACTTGGGTAACTTAACATAACTGCAAAACGAGTTTGATCAATATTTGTTTCATCGGGTGTTACATTAAAAGAAAAGGTTTGCCATTGGTTGGTTAAGTCGGCTGTAAAACCTCCATAGCCATTCCACGGAGAGTTGTGCCGGCCAAAACTAACCCTTACCGATTTTGGTTGATTGGTTTTTGCGGCAAAACTAAAGGTATAGCTATCGCCATTATTTACGCTCATACCAAATTGTTCAAATTGTATGTGCCAACTAGTTTCTGTTGTATTGGTTACTTCTACCCGAGCGGAGGCTTTGCCTTGAAATGGGTTAACATAATCAACCGAAAGTTGTGCGTCGGCAACATTGTGTAACTCCATTCTCCAATTATCGGTAGTGCCATTTTCAAAATCGCCATTCACCAACATGTTCTGATCTTCATTGCAATCACTTATATAGGCTTTAAAATTAGCACCTGCTTCTACGCTAAAATTGTTATTTAAAGATACATTATTACCAGCTCTGTATTCTACATTAAAAGCATTATTAACTGTTCCGCTCGAATTAATAATCGGGCTTTCGTAATACAAGCCATTAGGTACTGGGTCGGCATTAAATGTTAGTTGAGGTTGGTTACCGCAAGGTGCACATGGTTGGCAATTATTAGTACCACAATTTTTTACGGTAACTGTTGTTGTTCTACTTATTAAATTGCCATTTCCGTTTTGGTATTGATAGGTAATGGTATGGTTGCCAGGGCCTGCTTCATCAGGATCGAAATCAAACTTATCGTCGTAATTATTTATTACGCCTGCGCCTGCATAAGTTCCGCCTTGTTGTATGCCACCATCAATATTATAAATAATGCCATCGTTTACACAAGGGTTTAAATTTAAACTTAATGTATTGTTTGCTGAAGGCTCGGTATTAATTCTAATTTCGCTAAAGCCGTAACAAGAAGCGCCATAATTTTCGGTTGGGGTAATTAATAAATACCTGGCATACAGGCCATTAAAGTTAGGGCCGGTTGCGCCTTCGTAAAGGCTATTGCCAGTTGCTTGTGCAAAATTAAATTGGCCAAAATAAGTCCAGTTTAAGCTGTCGGTTGAGTAATCAATTCTTGCTTTTTTGATGCCATAGTTTAAATGATCGGGATGATTGCTGTTCCAAAAAGTACTGGCGTATAAATTATTGCCGCTGCCAAGGTTATATAAAATCCAATGTGTATTGCCAAGGCTGTTATTTGGGTTTGGGGAAGTATTGCAAGACACCCAGCCATCATATGCATTGGTGCTGTGCCTGTCTTTATAGCATTGGCTTTTTACGGTATAAACTAAAAACAAAATTGCGATCACTATAAAAATAACTCTTTTCATAATCAATATTTAAGCGTTTATAAAGCCTATTGGCATTGCGTTTGAATTAATATTATAGAAGTTGCTTAGTTGCGGAAATATAAAACCAAGATCGTTGTTAGGCACACCAAACCATTTTGATATTTCGGCAAAATACTCATCGGTAGAAGTAGTTGGTAGAATTACGCCATCTCCTACATCACTTGCGCCACCTAATATTAATGAAGGGTAAGTGCCGTATATTTTTTGCCCGTTAATTAAGTTGTTGCCGCCCATTGTAATTACATTACCACCCCAAGCGTGGTCGGTACCATCACCATTTGAGGTAAGGGTTCTACCAAACTCTGAAACGGTGAACGTTAAAACATCATCTTCCATACCAATTGCTTGTAAACCTGTATTAAACTCTGCCATTGCATCGCTTAACATACCAAGCATGCCATATTGGGTATCTAATAATTCATCGTGATGATCCCAACCGCCTACTGTTACAAAAAATATTTGTCGCTTAAAATCTAAAGCATTGCGTACGGCAATGGTTTGAGCAATCATTCGTAAATCTTGCGACACAGGATTGCTTTGATTAAAAATACCATCGGCAAAACCACCAAAAGTATTTAGTGCTGAGGTAAATTCTTCGTGATTGTTGCGCCCCGTTTTTAAGGTATTGACATAAGTGTTTTTAAAAATATCTTGATAATTGTGTTCAATAATATTGTTGATAGCTTGCGTTTTTAGCTCTTCAAATATCCAAGTACTTTGCGGATCGTAACCTTTTAAACCTATGCTACCTTCGTTGCTAATGGCATACTCTATAGTGTTATTGCCCGTTTGGAAAATGTTAGTGCCAGATAGGGTAACGTTCATTGAAATGCGCTGGTTGCCGTTTTGATCGCCAATTAAATCGGCAATTTTACCGCCCCAGCCTGTAACGGTTCTATTATCTAAAATTGCAGTTTGCCATTGTTGTATTTGGTCGGAGTGTGAAAATAAACCTAATGGTAATGCGGCACTATTGTTTAAATATTGTGATTTTGATAAAGGAGCTACCAGCGTACCAATGTTGGTTACAAAAGATAGTTTACCACTATTAAATAAATTTTGAACGCCACTCATAGCTGGATGCACACCATATTGATTACCATCGTTACTGGTTGGGTAAATTGGTAAAATTTGGTTTTGAGGAATGGCCAAGTTTGAGCGGGCAGTAGCATATTCATTATACTTTGAAGTGTTACGTGGAATAAGCATATTAAACGAATCGTTACCACCAGCTTGCAAAATGCATACAATGGCTTTATAATCGTTAACCGATGAGTTTGAAATTGCAGCCGCATTCATAGCTTTAAAATTCAATAAAGAATTCATTAAAGTCATATAGCCCATACCAGCACAACTTACTTTACCAATAAATTTTCTTCTTGAAAAATCTTTTATATCACTCATAATTTTTTTTTAACGCATTACCGCATAGTCTGGTGAAATCAATAAAATATACATTGCTAAGTATACCCGATACTGCTGATAGTCATACCATTGGTTTGCTTCTAATTGATCCATTGTCTCTTTCAAAACACTTTTGGTATGATCGCTTAGTGTACCATGTGTAAATACTCTATCTAATTCATTAATAAAAGCAGTAGGATCTTTTGCGAGTTCTTTGTAATAAGTTATGTCAAACTTTACTTCTGTTAGTGCATTATCTCTATCTTCTTCATCAATAAAATACCAACGTCCCCAATCTTCCCAAGTTTGCATAATGCGCCCCCAATTAACATTCCAGCTATGTACCATATTTACATATCCTGTACCTGTTCTGGTATTGTGTAAGTTAAATTCTGGTGCTACTAAACCAGCATCAGCAATATCACCAATTGGGCTATGGTTGGGTGCGTAAAAATTAAAAACACTTGGTGATGCAAACAAGCCTTGGCCAGCATCGTTTTGAAAATTCCAGTTTACGTGCCAGTAATAATCGTATGGATTAAATTTGTTTACTGCTCTTGCAAAATGTGTAAAACGCATTAATGGCTCTTTTAACCGGCTGTTATTTTCGTTTTGCAAAAAGGAACAAGCACGTGCTTCGCCATCTAACAAAATTGCTTTTACAACTGCAGCCATATCACCTCGCACACCATTACCATTGTTGTTAAACACTTGTGTAACCCTATTAATATAAGCTGGGCTTGGGTTAGATTTTATTAAACGTTGTATTAAACGGTAGCCAATAAATGGTCCTACGTTTGGGTGGTTGAACAGGTTATTTATAGCATCATCAATATCTTTTAAACCGCTTTGCCCTGCTGGTACAACTTTACCTTTTAGCAAATATTTTGGCCCCGGCTCGTGAAATTCTTCATACATTTTCATAGGTTGAGTAAGATCGGCAGTCCATGTACCACGCCAAAAATTTAATTCATAGCTCCCATAGGGGTTGGGCACAGTATCTGCTGCACTTAAACCGGTAAAAATTTTGGCAAATTCTTTAATATCTTGCTGGCCATAAGTTGGTATTAAATTACCATTGTTATCTAACATTCTGGTTCCATCGGGGTTCAGCTCGTAAAGCCCAATAGAAAATAGTTGCATCACTTCGCGGGCATAATTTTCATCAGGATGAATGTTATTTGCTGGATCGGCTTTTTGATTTTGATAGTGGCTAAGATACTCGCCCATACAAGGATGTAAGCTTACATCTCGCAGTAAATTTTCAAAATTGCCAAATGCATTTTTTGAAAGCATATCGTAATAATTGGCTAAGCCATCTCCAAAATTACCTACTTCCGATTTTATAGAAATTACAAATATTTGTGAAAGTGCGGCAGCTATCTTATGTCGCAATAAATCTTCATTACGCATCATTAAATCCCACCAGGCGTAATCAAAATCGTTCCAACGTGGCCTAAATTCATCTTCATTTAATTGAGCCGGATCGTTTAAGGTTATAGAATCAATGCCTTGTTGCCATACTTCCATTGTTTTAGGTAATATTTCGGTAGTTGATAGTTGCATTTGATTGTCAATCCAACCTTCAATACCTAAGTCTACTACTTCTTCAATATTACTTAAATCGTAACCTAAGGTGGCTTGAGATAAAAATCGGGAGGCTTCTAAAATTTGGGCATCTAAACCAATAGCATTAATTGTATTTTCTGCTTTAGCCGTTTTTGTCCAATTTGGATGCTGATATTCACTACTTGAATATACTTTTATTTGGTTATCATTACCCGCTCCAATATAGTTTTGAGCATATACAAATACCGAAACTATAACAAGCGTTGTTACTAAAAAAAATCTTAACATAAACACAAACATTTATTAAGCGTAATATTGCGAGGTTTAACCTTGTGAGTTTGCTTTGGTGAGAATGTTTTATTTGAAAACTAAAATAATATAACTAAGGTAGGTTTTTAAATTTTTCAAAACAAGTACTGTATTGTTTTTTAACAGTTGAAGTTGTTATTTAATTGGTTAGTATTTTATAAAAATCATTAATAAATTCTTTAAAATAAGTACAAGTTAAAACCTGTTGAAAATTGAGTTTTTGGAATACTTCTGCGTTGTGCGTTTCCGAATATCCTTTTGCGGCACTTCTTAAAAATTCTTTAGGTTCAACAACTTACATTACGTCTTCAATAGCTTTAATTTTGGTATAATAAATGAAGTTGAAAGTTTCAATATCAGCCAGAATTAAAGCTTCAATTTCCGTTGCATAAAATTCTGCGATGACGGTTAGGCGGACAAACGTCATCGCAGAAAATGTGGAGTGCAGCGGAGCATTTATCAGCGATCTCGCCTCTCCACTCCAAACAAACGTCATCGCAGAATTCCGTGTAGTAAAACGAAACGGAATATCAGCGATCTCGCTTAGCTTGATACGGCTAAGGTTTATATAAATTTCATCGGTTTTTTAAATGCGAGATCGCTGATATTTTATTCCACTCCGTTGCATAAAATTCTGCGATGACGGTTAGACGGACAAACGTCATCGCATAAAATGTGAAGCCCAGCGGATCATTTATCAGCGATTCCGCCTCTCCTCTCAAAACAAACGTCATCGCAGAGTTCCGTGTAGTAAAACGAAACGGAATAGCAGCGATCTCGCTTAGCTTGATACGGCTAAGGTTTATATAAAGTTTATCGGTTTTTTAAATGCGAGATCGCTGATATTTTATTCCACTCCGTTGCAGATACTGAATCAAGTTCAGCACAAGTTCTGCGATGACGGTTAGGCGGACAAACGTCATCGTAGAATTCCGTGTAGTAAAACGAAACGGAATATCAGCGATCTCGCTATACGGCTAAGGTTTATATAAATTTCATCGGTTTTTTAAATGCGAGATCGCTGATATTTTATTCCACTCCGTTGCATAAAATTCTGCGATGACGGTTAGACGGACAAACGTCATTGCAGAAACTCGTGGAGTGCAGCGGAGCATTTATCAGCGATCTTGCCTCTCCATTTCAAACAAACGTCATCGCAGAATTCCGTGTAGTAAAACGAAACGGAATATCAGCGATCTCGCTTAACTTGATGTGACTAAGGTTTATATAAATTTCATCGGTTTTTTAAATGCGAGATCGCTGATATTTTATTCCACTCCGTTGCATAAAATTCTGCGATGACGGTTAGACGGACAAACGTCATTGCAGAAACTCGTGGAGTGCAGCGGAGCATTTATCAGCGATCTTGCCTCTCCATTTCAAACAAACGTCATCGCAGAATTCCGTGTAGTAAAACGAAACGGAATATCAGCGATCTCGCTTAACTTGATGTGACTAAGGTTTATATAAATTTCATCGGTTTTTTAAATGCGAGATCGCTGATATTTTGCTCCATTGCATTACGCAAAATTCTGCGATGACGGTCAGGCAGGCAAACGTCATCTCAGAAAATGTGGAGCGCAGCGGCACATTTATCAGCGATCTCTTTATATTTGATGTATGGAAAAAGGAGGATGCGTCTATATACTTTCTAACAAAAACAGAACCGTATTTTATACAGGTGTAACAAGCGATATTAGACATAGAATTTATCAACACAGATACGAAAACGGTTCAAAATTTACTACAAAATACAATGTTAAAAACTTGTTGTATTTTCAATCCTATCCCTCTATTGAAGAAGCCATTCACAACGAAAAATTGCTGAAAAAATGGAATAGGAACTGGAAACTTGAACTAATTCAAAAGAACAATCCTGAATTTATAGATTTAGCAATTGATTGGTTTGACGAAAATTATGATTGAGAAAATTATCTTTGAGAGATTGATGATATTTTGCTCCACCTCATTACGCAATATGCTGCGATGATGGCAAAGTAAACTATACCTTCCTTGTCCAAATAGACATTCAAACAAATGTCATCACAGAAATTATGGGGCACAGCGGAACATTTATCAGCGATATTTTACTTCATTTAGATTACGCAAAATTTTATGATGGCGGAAAGCTGAGCTAAGGCCATTGTAGAAATTTGTGTAATCTAAATGGAACGAAATATCTATCATAAAAATTTTTTATCCCATCATACCAAAATTTTTAACTTTAAATTTTACCCTGTATATTCACCAAAAACAGCACGTAAAGCATCTGATATTTCGCCTAAGGTTACTTTATTTTCGACGGCTTCAATTACTACCGGCATTATGTTTACATTATCTTTTGCATGTTGTGTTAAGGTTTGCAAAAGCTGTTTAACTTTATCATTATCTCTTTCTGCAATTAATTGTTCAATTTTTTGGCTTTGAATTTTTCTAATACTTTCATCAATGCTTAATGTTGGTATGTCTGCTTCTTTCGGTTCTGTATTTTGGTTAACACCAATAATTGGCAAACTGCCATCTTCAATTGCTTGTTGATATTTGTAAGCAGCGTTGGCAATTTCTTGTTGTACATAACCTTGTTCAATAGCTTTTACCATGCCGCCCATTTTATCAATAATGCTTATCAAGTCGTTTGCCTTTTGTTCAATTTCGGTAGTTAGTTTTTCAACAAAATACGATCCGGCCAACGGATCAACCGTATCTGCCACACCACTTTCGTGTGCAATAATTTGTTGCGTACGTAAAGCAGTTTTGGCAGCAGCCTCAGTTGGTAAGGCCAAAGCTTCATCGTAACCATTGGTATGCAAACTTTGCGTACCGCCTAACACAGCAGAAAGTGCTTGTAAAGTAACTCTACTAATATTGTTTAGAGGTTGTTGAGCGGTTAATGTGCTACCTCCAGTTTGGGTATGAAAGCGCAACATTTGAGCCTTAGGATCAGTAGCTCCCATTTTTTTTGTAATATTAGCCCACATTTTACGCGCTGCTCTAAACTTTGCTACTTCTTCAAAAAAATTGTTGTGCGCATTAAAAAAGAAGGAAATGCGTTTGGCAAAAACATTAATATCTAAACCTTTATCAATGGCGGCTTGCAAATAGGCTTTGCCATCAGCAAGGGTAAAAGCTAATTCTTGCACGGCTGTTGAGCCCGCTTCTCTAATATGATAACCAGAAACGGATATGGTATTCCACAGAGGTACTTCCTGACTGCAATATTCAAAAACATCGGTTATAATGCGCATACTGGCCTGGGGCGGATAAATGTAAGTGCCACGTGCGGCGTATTCTTTTAAAATATCGTTTTGTATTGTGCCTCTCAGTTTTTTTACATCAGCGCCTTGTTGTTTGGCTACGGCTATGTACAGGGCCAATAAAATAAAGCCAGTAGCATTAATAGTCATTGAAGTAGAAATTTCTGCTAATGGAATATTGTCGAACAAAACCTCCATATCTTTTATAGAATCAATAGCAACACCAACTTTGCCCACTTCACCTTCTGCCATTTCGTGATTGGAGTTGTAACCAATTTGCGTTGGCAAATCGAAAGCAACCGACAAGCCCATAACGCCTTGCTTTAACAAGTAATGATAACGCTGGTTGCTAGCCTCGGCAGTTGAAAAGCCGGCATATTGGCGCATTGTCCATAAACGACTTCTGTACATACTTTGGTGAATGCCTCTGGTATATGGAAATGAACCTGGTGGCGATAATTGAGCATTGCCAGGTGCATAATCTGACTCAATAATTATTTTTGAAGTAGTTGTAAATTGTTCCTTTCGTTGCTTTATGGTTTTGCTCATTTTGTAAATATATATTGTAGGTAGTTTCTACAAAAATCTTTAGTAAAATATTTTTTAAAAAACTATTGCTAAAATTGACAAAAAAATTATCTTTGCAGTCCAATTTTAGGAATTGAGTTAAGGAGAAAGACCTAATATAACGCTTTTCCTAAAATTTGGCCCGTTCGTCTAGGGGTTAGGACGCCAGGTTTTCATCCTGGAAACAGGGGTTCGATTCCCCTACGGGCTGCATTATAAAATTATAAACCCTTCATAATCAATAGATTGTGAAGGTTTTTTTCTTTTCTATAAAAATAAATTGCTCGTTTTTAGTCAAATTCTCTTTTAGCTGTTCAATATTATTGTAATTGCTTAGGTATTACATCATATAATAAAAAATGTTATGATTTTGACATATTAGACTGACACACCAAATACAGCAAACAAGCATTCGCTTCTAATAAATAAAATATTGGTAAATATTTAATCGTCTTTACTAAACCGAGCCATTAAAAATGGATAGCTAAAAACGGCTGTAAAAACAATTAAAGCACCAAAATAGAAACCTGTACTCATTTTTTCTGATTCGCCAAAAATTAGCAAAGCGAGTATAATGCCGTAAACCGGTTCTAAGCTAATAGCCAAATTTACTTTATAGGCACTTATGCGTTGCATTAATTCCATAACGGCGGTAAAGGCATAAGAGGTGCATAGCCAGGCCAATATGAGTAACCAAAATAAATCAATAAGGTTTAACTTAAAAACGGCTAATGGGCTACCGCTTTCAAAAATGAAAATAATATACAGAAATAAAAAACCGATGGCTAATTCGATAATGCTCATTAAAGTGTAATCGTTATGTTGCACCATTTGGCGGTTGAGTACGGTTGCTAAACTTATTAAAAAGGCAGAGGTAATGCCAACCAAAATACCCATATAATACTGCGCTTCAAATTGAAAAATGAGGACTAAGCCCATTACTATAATAATGCCAATAACCACTTCTATCCAATATATTTTTCGCTTTTCTATAAAGGGTTCAATTAAGCTGGTAAATAATGTTGTTGTAGAAAAACTTGCTAATGCAATGGATACGTTAGCAATTTTTATGGAATAATAAAAGGTAAACCAATGCAAAGCTACTAACACACCAATACCAGCAATTTTTATAAAGCTGCCTGCTTTTACACCTTTACCTTTGTTTTTTTTTAAAAAATAAAGCACGTACAAACCAAGGGCAGCTAAAAACATACGCACGGTAACAAGGTGCAAAGCATTAACAGAAATTAGTTTACCTAATATACCTGTGAATGCAAATATTACTACTATGAAGTGTAAATGAAACTGATCGACTAATTTACTTTTGTGCAACTTTTAACAGATATATTAATATGGTGGCGAAAATAAGGTTTGGCATCCAGCTGCCCAAAAAAGGTTTTAAGCCACCCTGTGTGGCAAAAGTAATGGAGAATTGTAACAACACAATATAGGCTGCACTTAAACCAACGCCAAAAGCAAGGTGCAAGCCCATGCCACCCCGTACTTTTCTTGAGGCAATGGCAAAGCCTAAGGCGGTTAACAGCAATGTTGCAAATGGTATGGCGGTACGTCTATGAATTTCTACTTCAAAAATTTCTAAACCGCTCACCCCTTTTTTACGTTCTTTTTCGAGGTAAACTTTCAATTCTGGAGTGCTCATCATATCTTTGTTTTGCTCGGTTTTTCCAAAATCTTCTGGTAGTAAATTGAAGGTAGTATCCATTTTAGTGCCGCGCTCAATTTTTTCATCTAAACCATTAATGTAGCGTTTATAAAAGTTTTTAATTTCCCAATGGTCGGTTTTCCACTTCATTCTGTCGGCTCTAATTTTGTAAACTAGTTTTTTGTTTACTATTTTCTCAAAAGCGAATTTGTAGCCTACACTATCGCGCACGTTATAATTTTCTACGTAAACATAAGCATTGGTGTCTACCTGAAAATGAAAATTTCGGTTTCTGTTGTAATAGCCTTTTTTTAGATAGGTGTTATCAAAATCTAACATTTCGGTATTTACGTAAGGTACTAAATAGTGATTGGCGTATAGTTGTATACCAGTTAAAATTAAAGCACATATTAAATATGGTACTAATAAAATGCGATAAAAGCTAATGCCGCTACCATAAGCGGCCACAATTTCTGATCTGCCAGCTAATTTTGAGGTAAAAAATATTACCGTTATAAAAACAAAAATAGGAAAAAGCAGAAAGGCAATATGCGGAATAAAGCTTAGGTAATACTGAAATACAATTTTATCAATAGGTGCTTTCTTTTCAACAAAGTCGTCTACTTTTTCACTTAAATCAATTACTACTGCTATTATTAAAAATAATAACACGGTAAAAAAGAAAGTACCCAAAAAATTACGGATAATGTACCAATCCAGCGTTTTAAACATTGTTGCAAAAGTAGGTATTGTAAATGGTAATTTATTGGTTAGATTTTGTTGTTGTAAAATAACTTTGTATTGTATTGCTAACAAAGTTGAGCTTTTACATCTTTTATGTTACCATCTACACAAACTTTTACCTAACTTGCTTTTTATGAAATTTGATGCGCTCCGTTGGTTAGCATTGCCCTTTGCCTTTTTGTTTGGCTTGGTAGTAAGTTTGCGTAATTGGTTGTACAAAAAAGAAATTTTAAAAGGCTATGCTTTCGATTTGCCTACTATTGGTATTGGCAATTTAAGTGTTGGCGGTAGTGGCAAAAGCCCTTTAACTTTGTATTTAATAAAGCTGCTAAAAGAAGATTTTAAAATTGCTACTTTAAGCAGGGGCTACAAACGCAAAACAAAAGGTTTGGTGTTGGCCAACCAAAATTCTACAGCTTATGAGGTAGGCGATGAGCCTTTGATGTTTAAAAAAAAGCACCCAGATATTACTGTAGCGGTTCGTGAAAGCCGAGCCGAAGGCATACCTGAATTATTAATGAAACGCTCAAACATTGAAACCATTTTGTTAGATGATGTTTTTCAGCACCTATCGTTAGAAGTTGGTTTAAATTTGTTGCTTACAACTTTTCAAAATCCATTTTATAAAGATTACTTAATACCAGTAGGTAATTTACGCGAATTTAAAAGTGGTTACAAAAGAGCCGATGCTATTGTTGTAACTAAATGCCCTATTGGTATAACTAAAACTGAAAAAGAAGAAATTTTACAAAACATAAAACCTTTAGCAGATCAGAAAGTGTTTTTTTCGCATTTAGAATATGGTTACCCCTACTTTATAAATATGCCTACCCAAACGGTTTCGCTAAACCTGCAACAACATGTTTTACTGCTTTGCGGCATAGCCAATCCGCAACCATTAGAAGATTATGTGTTGAGCAAAGTAGCAGCCGTTTACAGGCAATATTATTCTGATCATCATTATTTTAGTCATCAAGATTTAGCTAATATTGTTGTTTCTTTTAATAATATTGAAGCTCAAAATAAAATAATTATTACTACCGAAAAAGATGCGATGCGTTTGGCTTTACATCCACAATGGTTTCAAAAACACAAATTACCAATTTATGTATTGCCCGTTGAAATGGCTTTTGACGCTAAAACAAAAAGCAATTTTGATGATTACATTATTAATTTTGTAAACAAATATTTTAATAAAGATTTAGATGCACACATACTTGAATAAAATAAAAAGTACTACAACATTTATACAAGATAAGATTAAGGATTTTAAACCACAATATGGAATTGTACTGGGTACTGGCCTTGGTGGTTTGGTTAATAAAATAGATGTTGTTGATAGCATTGAGTATGCTACTATTCCTAACTTTCCAGTAAGTACGGTAGAAACTCATAAAGGGAAATTAATATTTGGACATTTGCAAGGTAAAGCTGTTGTAGCCATGCAAGGTCGCTTTCATTATTACGAAGGTTATTCTGCAAAAGAAATTACCTTCCCCGTAAGGGTAATGAAATTGTTGGGCATTGAAAAATTATTTATTTCTAATGCCGCTGGTGGTTTACTCGCCAATCATGAAAAAGGCGATTTAATGATTATTAAAGATCATATTAATTTGCAACCCGACAACCCTTTACGTGGTGAAAATCTTAGTGAGTTTGGCGGCCGTTTTCCAGATATGATTGAACCATATAACAAAGCAATGGTGCAACAAGGCTTAAGCATTTGCGAAAAACATAACTTTAGGTGTACTGCCGGGGTTTATGCAAGTGTGCCTGGCCCTAATTTAGAAACTATTGCAGAGTACATTTATTTAAACCGTATTGGTGCAGAAGCTGTTGGTATGAGTACAGTACCTGAGGTAATTGTTGCTGCACATATGTTGTTGCCCGTGTTTGCGGTATCAGTAATTACAGATGTTTGTTTTCCGGCAGAACGGGTGCAACCTATTGATATAGAAGACATTATTGCTACTGCTAATAATGCAGAACCTAAGTTAACCCAATTATTAGTGGAGTTAATTGCAAGCATTTCGTAATAATATATTTTTATGAAGCGAAAGTGCGAGCATTATAAATGAACTTGTACTGTAAGTTGTTTTGATATGAAAACTTTTAGTTCAATTTGCTAATAATTGATTGGAAAAATACAGATAATTTAAAAGTTCAATTTGTTGCTCTATGTATGTTTTAATTAATTTTAGTTGCCCGTTTATAAATTTTTCTTGCCTTTTATTAAGTAAGAAAACAGAGCTTTCACCAAAATTAAATTTTATATTTTCACCATCTAATAAACGCTTATAGCCTTCAATGTTTTCACTTATCAGGTTTATTTGTAGTTGTAAAAGCTGTTGTTGTTGTCGGCTACTTTCAATTTTGTTTTTTAATTCGTTGCGTTTGTTTTCTAAATCTAATTGAATTTCTTGTATTTTTATTGCTCCTTTTTGTAAGTTGGCTTTTTCTGTTCTAAATAATAAAGGCATCGTAAAATTAAAACCCCATTTAAAATTATTTAATGATAAGATGGGATACTCTTCATTTGACGATGTGCCAATTAGTGGATTGTATTTTAGTTTTAGTTTCGGTTTTAGTTTTTCCCGCTTCAAACGTTGCTCAATTTCTATGTAACTAAGTTTGTTTATTGCTGCCAATATTACAGGATGGTTAACAAGATCTATAGCTTCATTATTTATTATAACAGGTAAAAACTGGTTTTTATAATTTTCAGGAATAGTGCTATCTTTTAAAATCGCAGGTTGCTGATTAAACCATAAATAATTTTGAACGTTTAAGCGCGCCTTTATTAAATATTGCTCATTATTTTGCAAAAAGCCAATAGCATCTTGATAAAGTATGTATGCTTCCAAAGTATCCATAGCTGTTTTTTCACCATTTAAATAAGTTTGTTTTGTATTTTGAAAATAGGTGTTTGCAATTGAAGTATTATTTTCTAATATAGCATTATTTTGATAATAGAGTTGCCATATTAAGTAAGCAGTAGCAGCATCATAAACTAAATCGTTTAAAATAATTTGTTGTTCGTTTTGTGCTAATTGTTGAAATACTTTTGCTTGTTTTAAAGCCGTGGTTCTATTGTTAACAAACAAACCTTGCAATACATTTACTTCAACACCTAAAAACCATAAGCCCCAATTGTCAATTTTATTTTCTGGATTTACAAAGTTGCCGTTACTGTTTTCGTAGCCGCCTGTAACATCAATACCTAATTTGGTGGGTAGTTTTAACTTAGCTTCATAGTTTTGATAGTAAAGCTTATCCTCAAAATTTTTTTGGTTCCAGTTGGCCTCTACCTGAGGATCTAAGTTGCCTTTGGCTGCTAATGTTTCTGCATTGGCTAAACGTATTTTTAAATCGGCTTTTTTTGCTACAGGATGGTAGTTAATAATATTCTCTAAATATTTTTTGTAGGTTAATGTAATGCTATCAACTTGAGCATAATTATTTTTGCTAAATAAGCAAATAGAAATAATAGTTACAAAGTACAATAACACGGTTGTTTTCATTAGTTTATTTTATTGATTTTATAGGAGCTTTAAGTTTTACCTTAGAAGCATTATTATTATTTTGCGTGTAAAAATCGGGTGGAAAACCATTTAACTGCCGCCATACTTCATACCATATTGGTACTTCTTTTAATAAAATGAAAGCATTTGCACCCGTGCCTATACTTAAATTTTGAGGCCATTTTTTTTCGGCAGTATTTGGGCTAATTAATATTCTATAATAACCATTTACGCCTATAAACTTATCAATTGCAACAATGTTACCAGTAAATATACCAGTTGATGATTTGGGCCAGCCGCTTATTACAATTGCGGGCCAACCATCAAACCGTAAATTTACGGTATTGTTTAGTTCTAATAATGGTATGTCTTGTGGCTTCATATAAAGCTCAACCGCCAAATCGTACGTAGCGGGCATTATGGTTGCTATGGCGGTACCTTCTTTTACTGTTTCGCCAATACCTTTTTTTAGTGTTTTTGTTATGTAGCCGTCTTGCGGTGCGCTGATGTAGTAAAATTTTTGCCGTTCATTATAATTGCTATATTGATTTTTGAGTTTAGAAGTTGCTGCAACACTTTCTAATTTTGCCGATAAGGCAGATTGTTTTTCAGATTGAGATTTAGACAACTTATCATCATACTCTTTTTCAATAGCTTGAAGATCTATTTTTAAATTGCCCATCATATTTTTTTGGTTCAGTAATTTGTTTTTTTGAACGTTTACTTTGGCAGCTACGCTTTGTAATTTGAATTCTTTTTCTTGCAATTCGGTTAAGGTTTTTAAGCCTTTATCGTATAATTGTTGTGTGCGGTACAACTGGTTTTCGGCAATGTTTAAATTGCTTTGTTGGGCAACCAAATCTATACTATCAATACTTATTTTGTTGCGTGCTTGTTCAATTTTATTTTGGGTTTGTTCTAACTTTAATTTTAACGATGCTTCCAAGGCTTGGTATTGGTTTTGTAAGGCATCCATTTTATTATTGTAAGAAGTAATACTTTGCTCCTTTGCATCAATTTGTTCTGAGGTTCTGGTTAAAAGTTCTGGGTCAAAATATTCACTTTTTATTTCCGTAATGTAAACCACGGTATCACCTTTTTTTACAAAATCGCCTTCTTGTACAAACCATTTTTCTAACCGGCCAGCAATAACAGATTGTATATCTTGTGGCCTTTGATTTGGAGAACGTGTTGTAACATAACCTTTAGCATTAATGTTTTGCATCCAAGGTAAAAACAGGCAAATAAATAAAGTTATCAATAGGCTTAGTACTATAAAAAGTGTTACCCTTTTTAGTCTACTTTTTTTTAGTAACTTGTTAGATTCAAAATCACTAAGGCTCACATAATCAGCTATACTATTTTCAGAAATATTTAGCATTTATCTAAAATGTTATTTTGTTAGTTCAATAATTCTGTCGCACTTTTCTTTCCAGTAATAAAAATCAGAAACTACTAAAATACTCCAATTGTGCTGTTGGTCTGTTAAGTAATCAATTATTCTTTTCTTTTCACTTTCTTCAATAAATTGAAGTGGGTCTTCCATTAAAAGTAGCTGTGGTTTGTTTATGATAATTCGTGCAACAAGCAATTTTTGTAAAATGGTACGGGGCAATCTTCTTCCGCCAGTATCTACAAAACTATCTATACCTTTTGGTTGATGTAACAAGTACTCTTGTAAATTTAAAACCCTTGTTACTGCTGCAATTTCAGTATCAGAAATATTTCTACCTAATAAAATGTTTTCTTTAAAAGTGCCTTCAAATATTTGGTTAACAGGCAAAGAAACTCCATAAGTGCTATACAATTGTTCTTTTTCGTAGTTGTTAAATGGTACATCATTGATGTATAATTCACCATCATCAATTTGATGAATACCAGATAATATTTGTAATAACAATGATTTGCCACTACCCGATTTGCCAGATAAAACTACTTTTTCGTTATGATTTACTTGTAATGATAAATTGTCTAAAACTTTACGTTTTTGTTCTGGAAATCCAAAGCTAATTTCTTCTGCTCTTATTGCCAAACCTTTTTGATTGGTAACTGTAGCAGTTCCATAATTTTCATCTAATTTTAAATCGGTAACGTAGCCAATTTTATCTAAAGCTGTTAATACATCGTAAATTATATCTATGGTTCTTAATACTTTTTCAACCGAATTTATTATTAAAATAATTACAATTTCGGCTGCAACAAATTGGCCAATATTCATCTGTTCTTTAAAAACTAAAAAACCACCCAAAAGCAATAAACCGGCTGCAACAATTACTTTAAAAGCAATAAATAACCTAAACTGCCTAAGTATTATTTTAAAATGTTTTTCTCTGGCGGTTAAATACATCCCCACAGATTTGTCGGTTTTGTGCAGGTGTAATTTATGGGTTGCAAAAATTTTGAAACTTCGGTTCATCCGTCCAATTTCTTCTAACCAATGTGCCAACTGATATTTGTACTTGCTTTCTACAAGGCTGGTGGCTAAACCTTTAGGCCCTGTAAATTTAAAAATAAACCATAAAATAATGGCAAGTGCAAAACCTAATAAAACAAAATAAGGGCTATAAATTGTTAGCAAAACTAAGCCGAATGTTATTTGAAAAATAGCTAATGAAAAATCTATTAAAATTTTAGGTAAACCTTTTTGTATGGTTAGCGTATCAAAAAAACGATTTACTAACTCTGGCGCGTGTACCTTATCTAACTGTAAAAAGGCAATTTTAGGTAAGCGAAAAGCAAACTCAAATGCGGAACGTGCAAATAAATCTTGCTGAATGTTTTCAACAATACGAAGTTGATACACTTGTAAAAAACCAGTAAGTGCAATGCCGAAAATTACAAAACCAACCAGCAATAACCAAGTGGTTGTAAACACACCTGTTTGCAAAAAATTAATAATAGCTTGTATGCCTAAAGGTAAAGTGAGGTTTACTACACCAATAAACAAGGCAACAACATAAATTTGCCTAATTTCAGTTTTATACTTGCGTAGTAAATTTCTAAAACGATTAATTGGCGATACGTTCATTGTTTTTCATACAGTTAATAGTTTGTTAAATATTAGTTGTTTTTTAAGAAGTCTTTTTGCTTTAAAAGCATCTTTAATTCAAAAATGAAGGTAAAGTACATCCAAACTAATTTTTATTGTTTTCTTATATAATTATTTGTTAAAGCATTAGCGCCTTTATTATTTCATTAAATAAAAAATTCTATCTATACTCTGTTTAAGAGCAAGAAAAATTGATAATTAAATAAAATTATTTTAGTGGTCTGATCTGCATTAGTAACATTTTTTTGGCTTGTTTTAATTTTGCCGTTTTAGTATAATTAATATAATTGCGCAAAGGTATAAAACCTATTTTTAAAATTCTTTCTGTACTTTCATCAATTTTAATTAAGGCGGTATTATGAAATGTTTCAAATTTTAAATGAATTTTAAAAAAAATGCATCATCCAATATTTCAATGAAAGCCAGGCGTGTGTACATAGAATATTTTACAATTTAAAGAGAAGTTGTTTAATTTATTTGGTAGTGTTTCCAATTACAATTTGTCAAGTTTAATTTTACTTACATTTTTACTCATATTTATTAATAATTTAACAACAAAATTAGCATTAAGTAAGTTTATTATGCCTTTATAACAATTGTTATTTTATTAAAATTTTGTTGATATACTTAATAACATAAGCTCTATTATTAGTCTAACAATAATTAACAAATAATTTAAACTTAGGTATGGAATCATCGTGGAATAAAATGCTTGACAGACTTTCAAACTGGATTGATAAGGCTATTTTAAATTTACCTAACCTGCTATTAGCAATAGTAATTTTTATGGTAGCATTGTGGTTATCAAAACATTTACAAAGTTGGTCAAACAAGGTTTTAAAAAAAATGGTGCGGCAAGCTTCCATGCGCAGCTTAATTTCAAATGTTTTATCAATTATTATTATTGCAATTGGTTTATTTGTAGCCTTAGGTATTTTAAATTTAGATGAAGTTTTAAAATCTTTATTAGCTGGTGCGGGGGTGGCTGGTTTAGCAGTTGGTTTAGCTTTGCAAGGTACCTTGTCAAACACTTTTTCGGGTATATTTTTAGCAATAAAAGATGTAGTAAATGTTGGCGATTGGGTAGAAACCAATGGTTTTGCCGGCAGAGTAATAGAAATTGATTTAAGAAACACTAAAATAAAAGAATCGGATAATAACATAGTAGTAATACCAAACCAATTGGTTTTAGAAAAGCCTTTTAAAAATTACGGTTTAACAAAAAGAGTTAGAACAAGTATAGAGTGCGGTGTTGCCTATAATAGCAACCTTAAACAGGTAAGGGAAATAGCAATTAATACTATAAAACAAATTTACCCGCCCATTGATAATAACAAAATAGAATTTCATTATCTGAATTTTGGAGATAGCTCAATAAATTTTCAAATCAGGTTTTGGGTAGATGCGCAAACAAACTTAGATACATTAGAAGCAAAAAGTGAAGCGATTATTGCTTTAAAAGAAATTTTTGACGAAAAGGGTATCAATATCCCATTTCCAATTATTAACTTAATAAAAAACTAAAGCAGGTTTATTAAACAACTTTGAATAAGTAGTAAAATAATGTAACTATTCAGTAGAGATCAGAAGTTAGACCGCTTCGCTGTTAGACGTCAGACAAATTCGATTGAGGGAGTTCAAAAACACTCTTTTTCTACCAAATTATATCTGAGGTCCGAAGTCTAACAATGAAATGATCTGACATCTGAATAGTTACAAAATAATTAGCAATTTTTTTCTGTTAATTATTGTGGCTGTAAAATTAAATAAACAGGCCATTCCATTTTAGTTATAAAACTATTAAATTGCAGTTTTATCTTACAAAAAATTGAAAAATTAAATATGACAAATATAGAAATTATTGATAGACTAAAACAAGGCAACCAAAATTTTACAGATGATAAGTTAGATGGCAAGTTGCAAAATAGCAGCCGTAGAGAAGAGCTAACAAAAGGCCAACAACCTTTTGCCATTGTTTTAAGTTGTGCCGATAGCCGTGTAGTACCAGAACTCGCTTTTGATTCGGGTTTGGGAGAATTATTTGTAGTGCGCGTAGCTGGCAATGTAGCCAATACATCTTCAATTGGTAGTATTGAGTATGCGGTGGCACATTGCGGTTCTACTTTAATAGTTGTTTTGGGCCACGAAGCCTGTGGCGCAGTTACAGCAGCCGTTAGTGGTGGCGATAATGGTTATAACATTAACCAAATGCTTTCACATATTACACCAGCTATAACCGCTTGTGGCGATGGAGCTAGCATTACAGATGTAGTGAAAAAAAATGCTCAATTAGTTGCAGAAGATTTAAAGAACAGATCAGACATTATTAAAAAAGCAGTTGATTCTGGTAATGTTAAAATAGTACCAGCATATTATAATTTAGGAACGGGCAAGGTAGATTTTTTATAAAATGAATGAAATTGAATCAATATTCTTCATTCATGATTTATAAATAAAAAATGTACGTACGGAAAATTTTGGTTTCAGAGGTGTAATGCGCTTTGCTGGTATGGCAATCGCATAAAATTTGATGGCTGATTATGTAATAAAAATCTAACATTATTTTTAGAATTGTTATTTTTTTGTTGTTTAATACGACTTAGCGCACTCTAAAAATTAGCCCCGACAGAAGTGGTTATACCATTTTTATGTTTGGCCTTTGAAACGTTGGCAAAATGGTATTTGAACGGATGGCGGGACCAAAAATTTCTACGAGGGAAAACCTTTTCGCTTCTAATTTTTTTTGCTAATTATTTAAATCATTTTTTATGCGATTGCCTTGCTTGACAGATGGTATTTACCAAGCTGGCACTACGCTAATTTCTGCTGGCAATGTAGTTGCGGGAAATAACAATGTAGTTTTAAAAGCTGGTAATAATGTAAAGAAGTATTTTAATAAATTGTTCAATGTTATTGGCCCAGTACGATGCTGGAACTATAGTCTATTCTGAAACAAACACAAATGCCATTCAAAAAAATTACAAAATTGTTGATTTTGATAAGGATAATTTTTGGATATCCTCTTTGTAAAAGAAGGTAATCCAAGCTAACTAACTTGGCACAAAGGCGATGGCTATGGCAATTTTTTTGAGCAAAATCATCTTTTAAGTATTGATGACAATCATAAAGAAAATGAAATATTTTATGAAGATATGAATGGCGATGGCATTGAAGACATCGTTTTTTAAAACAGCAATACTGGTTTTACAACTTTGCTAAATGATGGACAAGGTAATATTATAAGCCAATTAAATAATCAAGTAACAATAGGTAATTCCTTTGAAGCTGATTTAAAAGAAGTGTCGGATATTAACCAACATTCAAAATGCTTTTGATAACAAGCCTTTTCTTACTAAACTGGCTGAATAGTTACGTTATTTCTGCTCAATAATAACATCTTCGGCCTTTGTAAGCAACAAAAACTTTACCTTTGCTATTTTTACAAGCAATTGAAAATATTAATAACAAGTGAAGCAAAAAATACCAATAACAGATGATTTAAAAATTGGTTTGGTTTTTTCGGGCGGCGGCTCAAGAGGAGCTTGGCAGGTAGGGGCTTGGAAGGCACTCAGAGAATTAGGTATTGACAAACATGTAACCGTAGTAGCTGGTACATCTATAGGTGCAATTAATGGAGCAGCCTTTGTACAAGGCGAGTTAGCTTTGTTAGAAGATATTTGGGCAGACATGGAGTTTCAGAAAATATTTACCTCTATTAGAGAAAAGAGAAGGTTGCTGTTACGGTTGGGTAAAGAAATAATTAGAAATAGTGGAGCAGATGTAAATCCCCTCAAAATATTAATAAGAAATTATATTAACGAAGATAAAATTTACAATTCGCCTGTTGGCTATAGCTTGGTAACGGTAAATATTACTAAAAGAAGGTTTGAATATATTAGAAAAAAAGATGTGCCAAAAGGAGAATTGACGGAATATATTATTGCCAGCTCAACGTTTCCATTGTTTAAAACTCATTTAATTAATAATCACCGCTTTGTTGATGGGGGCATTTACAACAATATTCCATTAGCCGAATGTGTAAACCACAGCAGCGAACCTACTGTTATTATTTGTTTAAATGTAACCAATATATCATCATTAAATCCGTTTAGAATTTATGATTATCGTAAACTAAAAGCTATGGTAAATGTGGTTGACTTAAAACCTTCGGTTTCTATGGGTTCGGTATTAAATTTTGAAAAGAAACGAGCACGAGAATTTTTAAAAATTGGTTATAATGATGCTTTAAAAACGCTTCAAGATAATTTTGATTTGTGTTAAAAAGCATAAAAGCTTGCCCATTTAAACCTAACAATAAACAAAACATTTTATATTACAACATAAATGTACAACGAAAACCAACATAAATTAGCCGATGTAATTGGTGGTATTTTAAAAGAAAATAATATTGCGCCAAATTATTACGAAGCCATTTTAAAGCAAAATTGGGAAAAATGGTTGGGTAAAACCATAAGCAGCCGTACCAAACAAATTAAATTATATGGTAACAAGTTAGTGATAGAAGTATATTCGGCACCATTACGACAAGAGTTAGAGTACGCCAAAGCCCAAATGTTAGAACTGCTAAATAAAAACCTAAAACACCGCTTTATAAAACAAATTGAAATAAGGTAACACCAATATTAATAATTTAATTAATATACAAGTAGAATAATAAATGAAATTTTGCCGACATATTATAGTTACAGCTCTCGCTTTTTTAATAACCTTTTGTTCATTAAAAACTGCTAAAGCTCAAGAAAATAAAGAAGCTATTTTTAATGCTATTAAAAAAGAACTTACCCGAGATAACGATTTTTCTGCCGATTCTACTTTAACCGAAGAGAAAAAACTAAACGATTACAATCAAAATAACAAAGCAAATGCCAAAACTGAAAAAGAACTTAGGAAAGAAAAAAAGGCAAAGTTAAGAGCTGAGAAAATAAAAGAAAGATATAGAGCTAAATTAGTAAAGACCGACTCTTTAAAAAATATAAAACAAGTTGAAAAAACGGCTAAGGAAAAAGCAAAAGAAAAAGCGACAGGAACGATTAAAATAACTCCAAAAAATAAAAAACGGAACAAAATTGTAAAGAAATCAAAGCCTGTAGAAACAATTAAACCTTCAAACAATAATGCTAAAGAGGCAAATACCAATACACAAAACAAAGTTGTAAAGAAACGAAAGCCTGCAAAAGATAAACCTTCAAAAAGTAAAGCTAAAGAGGCAAATACCAATACACAAAACAAAGTTGTGAAGAAACGAAAGCCTGCAAAAGATAAACCTTCAAAAAGTAAAGCTAAAGAGGCAAATACCAATACACAAAACAAAGTTGTGAAGAAACGAAAGCCTGCAAAAGATAAACCTTCAAAAAGTAAAGCTAAAGAGGCAAATACCAATACACAAGACAAAGTTGTTAAAAAACCAAAATCAAAAACTAATAATAAGCAAAAGAAAAATAACTTTTTTAATAAAGATGACATAAAAGAAAAAACAAACTACCTAACTGATGAGGAAAAAGCATTACAAAAAAAGCTAAGAGAAAGCCAACAACCGCAAAAAGTAAAACAACCTAAAACAAATAAAGATAACCTTGTAAAAGCAAAAACTAAAAGTGCAGAAGAGCAATTACGGCTAAAAAAAATGAGTAAAATGGAAGCACGAGTCGACTCTATGAAAAGGGCAAATGCCAAATTACGAAAAACAGAAAGGCGATTGAATAGAATTGCTAACATGACCGATAAACAAAGGCAAAGTTATTTTGACAGACAAGAGAAAAAACGAATTAATACCGAAGTTGATAGCATTAAACAACAAAACATAGCAGTTAGCAAAAACAGAGGAAACATAAAAAGTAATACAGGCATAAGTTATTTTGACAGAGATGGCAACCTGCTTCCAATAATTGATACTATTGAAGTTCGTACCGAAGGATATGCCGATTTAGATGATCAAACCCAGCAAAAATTTAAGTTTAATTTTGAGAGAAGTTTAATGAAAATTTCGCTGGAAGACCATAAAGATGCCTTAAAATATTTAGAGAAATGCCTGAAAATGACACCCAATAATGAAGAGGTTTTACAATTAAGAGGCAATACTTATGTTGCACTAAATAAATTTAAAGCAGCAAAAAAAGATTTTGAATTTGCTTTAACTAAAAAACAAAATGATGCAGTATTGTTTTATAATTACGCTATTACCAACTCAAAAATGGGTAACTTTAAAAAAGCTATAGAAGCTTTTGATAAGGCAATTGAGTTGCGGCCAGATTATATGATAGCTTACCAAGGCAGGGCAACCGCAAAAACTATGACTGAAGATTTTGAAGGCTCTTTAAAAGATTACAACAGAGCCATTGAATTAAATGCTTATTTTACTTCGGCCTACAAAGGCAGAGGCGTTTCTAAATGCTTAATGGGCAACTACCAAGCTGCTATTTACGATTTTTCGATGGTTTTAGAGTTTAAACCTAATGATGGCCTTTCGTATTATTACAGAGGTTTAGCCTACCACGGTTTAGATAATTTTTTTAAAGGATGCACCGATTTGAGCAAAGCAGAAGATATGGGGGTTTTAGCAGCATCAGACCAAATGCGATCTCTTTGTAAATAAAATTTAACAACAAGTAATGTTTTATAATGCAATACTATTGAATTATTTTTTATAAATTAACGTTAAGAAATTAACCATCATATTAAAATAATATTATGATTAGAGTAATAGCCATTTTTGCAATGTGTTTTATAGTATTTAATTTTATTTTTAAAATACTATTTAGTTTGTTTAATTCAACAAATAATAACCACTACAAAAAAACAGAAGCTCGAAAAACAAATATAAATATTAACGGTAGCAGCAAGGCAAAAAATAAAAGCAAGGCCGATGAATATATAGATTACGAAGAAATTAAATAAAAACTTAGTCCCTTCTAAGATGCTTATTTTCAAAATCTAATAGAACTTGTTTGGGTATGTCATGCTTGCCATCAAACCATATGGTTTCAAAATTTAAATTGTGCTCGTTTGTTAAAGCGGTGTATCTCTCCACATCAATATATTTCAAAAAAGGATCTTCTTTGCCTACATACAATAGGTTTTTACTTTTATAAAATAAATCTTTATTTTTGGAGAAATCAAAATCGTCGGGTATACGGCTTCCCCAAAGTAACAAATAATCTGTTTTTACAATTCTGCTATTCAGCCATCTTATTAAGGTTGCTCCACCTTGCGAAAAACCAACTGTTATCACCTTAAAATCTGCTTCTTTTAGTTGTTTGTTTAAATTTTTAAATAGCTTGTTTAAGTAACCTACATAATCTGTTATTTCATTTATACGATCTTCTTTTGTCATCCAGGTAGCACCAACATTTCCACTAAAACCTTCTTTATAAAATTTGTTTAAACCTTCAGGTGCTACAATAAAAGTATCTGGTTTTAAAACTGGCATAAATTTTTTAATAAAATACCCTGCGTGAAAACCGTAGCCGTGCAGTACAATCCAAACAAATTTTGTTTTAATATTTGCATCTCCTAAAGTAAAATATCGAGCTGTTTTACTAATAGAAATATTATGTTCTTTCATATTATTGCATTTGCCAAATTGTAAAATATAAACTTAAAAGTGTAAAAAATAATTGTAAAATCACAAATAGACATTCTTTATTGTAAATTAGCGATCATATTAATATAAAAAAATAAAATGAACAAAACTTACTTAATAGCCATTTGTATGTTATTAACCAATATAATATTTGGCCAAAATGGCTTAGTTAGCTATAATACCGTACCTTCTTACGAGGGCTACACCTTGTTCCCTTCATCGGATAATGTTTATTTAATTGATAATTGTGGTAAGCTCATTCACGAGTGGAATTGTAACGACAATGCTAGCTTATCCACCTATTTAATGGAAGATGGAAATCTGCTTTTTATGAGCAGACTTTCTACCAATAATACATTTGTTGGCGGCGGCGGCGGCGGCGGTCGCTTAGAAATTTACGACCCGTTTAGTAATTTGCAATGGCAATACGATTACTATTTAGCCAATCAATATTGTGCACATCACGATGTAGAACCTTTACCCAATGGTAATATTTTGGTTATTAGCTGGCTTGAGATACCGATAGCTACAGCAATAACAGAAGGCAGAGACCCAGCAATGTTAGGCAATAGATTGTGGGTTGAGAAAATTGTAGAAATACAACCAGTTGGCAGCAATGGCGCAAATATTGTTTGGGAGTGGTCTGTTATGGATCATTTAGTACAAGAGTATAGCTCCAATAGAAATAATTTTGGTGTAGTTGCTAATAACCCACAACTATTAAATTTTAATGCCGGCTCTGGAGCACAAGATTGGATACATTTTAATGGTATTGATTATAACGAAACATTTGACCAAATACTTTTAAGCAGCCGCCATTTAAGTGAAATTTATGTAATAGATCATAGCACCACCACCGCAGAAGCTGCAGGGCATACTGGCGGCAACTTTGGAAAAGGTGGTGATTTTTTATACAGATATGGCAACCCTCAAAACTATAACAGAGGTACAAATGCAAATAGGGTATTGTTTAATCAACACGATGCCCGTTGGATTGAAAACGGCAATACTACCTTAGGCGATATAAGTGTTTTTAATAATGGAGTTGGCAGGCCAAGTGGTTCTTACTCCTCAGCAGATATTATAGATTTGCCAATTAGCAGTTCTGGTACTTATGTAAGTATTGGTGCAAGCCAGGCTTATCCGCCAAGTAGCCCAACAATGGAGTATAACCTTGGGCCAAATGGAAACACTTTTTTTTCTGGCAACCAAGGTGGCGCACAAGTATTACCAAATGGTAATGTGCTTATTTGTAATGCAAATAGTGCCAGGTATTTTGAAGTAGATGCAAATGATACACAACTTTTTTGGGAATATGATAATCCTGAAAATGGTTCTACTTTTAAAACAAATCGTTATTCGCCAAATTACCCAGGTTTACAATATTTTGATTTAACACCAATGGGAACTATTGAGTCACCTTCAAGTCAGGTTTCTAATAATTGTAATGTTGTTTATGGATGCAATATTTCGGCAAATTTTACTGGCTTACCTACTGTAACCTCTTCGCTTTTTCCAATAACTTTATCTGGTATACCAGCTGGAGGTACATTTAGTGGAACAGGCGTTGTTTTTTCAGCCTTTAATCCTTCAATAGCTGGCCCGGGCACGCACGAAATTACTTATACCTACACCGATCAAGATAATTGTACTGCCACAGAAACTAAAAATATTTTTGTTTTCTCAATTATTTACAATTTTGTAAACTACAATTTAGGAACCGTTTCGCCTAAAATTGGCAACCTCAATACAGAACTCAATTTTATTGAAAATGGAATATATAAAGTTGAAGTACTATCTATTAATGGGCGTGTTTTGCATCAAGAAAAAGTGGAGATAAATAACTTTCAATTAGATAATAATTTGCAACTACCAGTTTTAAACAAGGGTACTTATTTAATTAGAATTTTTAATGATAAGCATCAAATAGTTGAAAAATTTGTAGTTGGGAAATAACATAAATAGTTAATAAATGTAAATTGATGCCGATTTATAAGCAAACACTCTTTTAGCTCTAACTAGTTATTACAAGCTATAATTATAGTGTTTTTTTAAGATGCTTTAGCTAAAATAAAATGATGAAATTAGACTTAAATTGGTATATAGTTTTTATATAAACAAAATTATTTATTAAAAAAAATACATACTTATTGCTTCCAACTAAATAAATTTTTTTAAAAAAAAGATGGTTAGATCTTTTCATATTGACGATGTAGATAGAATAAACGAAATTTATAATGAAGCTATATCAATGGGTTTTAATGCTTTTGAAACCACTATAAGCTTACAAAATAGATTAAGCTGGTTAAATAATAGAGATAGTATTACATATCCAATTTATGTGTACCAAACCAAAACTAAAGTAATTGCCTGGCTATATTTTAGTCCATACCGCGCTAATAGAAGCAGTTTAGCAAAAACGGCAGAGGTAAGTTACTATGTTGATAAAGCATTTTGGGGCAAAGGTATTGGCTCACAATTACTTAAATATGCTATTTCAGTAGCACCAGCTTTAGGCTTTTATACTTTAGTGGCCATATTAATTGCTAGTAATACTAACAGCATAAAACTATTGCAAAAATTTGGCTTTGTGCAATGGGCTAAATTACCCAATATTGTTTTAAAGCAGGGTAAGCCACCCCAACATCATTTGTATTTTGGTAAGAACTTATAATATATAAAAACTTGGCAACATATTTGTAACATAAACTCTAAACATATACAATTTATTACGGATGAAGACTTTTGCAATAGGAGATATACATGGCAAACACATAGCATTAAATCAATGTTTAGAGAGAGCAGGCTTTAGAAATAATATAGATAAATTGATTTGTTTAGGTGATGTTGCAGATAAAGGTGATTATGTGCCAGAATGTTTTGATCGCTTAATAGCAATAGAAAATATAGTTTACTTAAAAGGAAACCACGATACTTGGTTATTAGAATGGTTTAAAAGTGGCAGCGAACCTGCAGAATGGTTAGCAAAAGGTGGTGACAAATCTAAAGCATCTTACATAACAAAAAAAACAGACCATAGCCGTCATTTAGAGTTTTTAATGAATGGGAAGCTGTTTTATTTAGATGAATTAAAAAGATTGTATGTACACGCAGGCATAGACCCAACAAAATGCCTAACCGATAATGTAGAGTATGATTTACTTTGGTCCAAAGAGATGTGGAAACAACTAATACTAAATGAAATTACCCTTACCTACAAAGAATTTGACGAGGCAGAAGTTTACTATAATGATATTTTTATCGGTCACGGAAAAACAACAAAAAAATACCCTGATTTGCGGCCTGTAAATATTGGTAATGTTTGGAATTTAGACCAAGGCGCCGGAAAAAGTGGTAAATTGACTATTATGGATGTTAATAGCAAAAATTATTGGCAGTCTGATAGAGTTGATACTATTTATGTTGATTAAAAAACACTAAGTCTGCAATTTATTTAAGCTCACTTACTTCTCACAAGTATTTCTTTACTATTATTTTTTCTACAGCTTCTTTAAAAAAAATGGTTCTACTACGAAGTTAGTGAAGCATCGATCAATTGTCATTAAATCCTCGAACCGTCATCTCAGAAAATGTGGAGAGCAACGGAATATTTATCTGAGATCTCTCCCAAAGGTTTACCCTTAATTTTTTAAATATAGGTAAGGTTTTAGTTTAGATGCCGGATAATTTACTCCGTAAACTACGCAAATTTCTGGAATTACGTTTGTTCTGATTGCATTTGTGCAGTTATGAAGTTTTTGTATATATTGTACTTGTTAAAATAGGTGTTCAATTTTCTCACTAAGTTTGTGGTAGAACCAAAAAAATTAATAAATGAAGTGAAATATTACGCTATATGACACTTAAATTACACAATTCTAACCGATAAAACAAGTATTTTGAAAATCACAAATAGTTGAAAACCAAATATTTACACTTAAAAATTAACAAATAAGCATATTAAAAACTAATTATTGTTACATAAAATTAAAATATTGTAATTTTTATAAATAGAGTAATGCTATAAGTTAGTGTTCTAATTAATTGTATTGCTTATATGAAAAAATTAAAAAAGAATTGGCTTGTAATAATTATTGGTATGCATATTGTTTGCAGACTTTTACTATATGGTTTTGTAACCAACGATGAAATAGATATATCTACTTATAAACTAACTACTGAGGTTGAAAATATCAATGATCAAACAAAAAACCAAGAAGTTGTATTATTAGATTAGCTTTTTTAGCTGCCTAAGCTCATATTACTTACATTATAATACTCAACCTTTTTCCCAGTTTATTCAATACTATTTAATATTGTAAAAATCGTAATATTATTTTGTTCGTTTATTATGTTTTATGTTAAGTTTTTTGAAGCGAAAATCTAAATGCATTGCTTAAATTAGCCAAATGATTTTAGAAGAAAAAAAAGGCAACTACTCAATTATAACTTTAGATAATGGCAAAGTAAATGCTATAAATACTGGCTTAGTTACGGCCTTGCGTGATAAATTTATTCAATTGCAAAACGACAATAGCAACAAAGGCATTATATTATCGGGCAAGCCCAATGCTTTTAGTGCTGGCTTAGATGTGAAAATGCTTGCCTCTAATACTGAGCAACAAGCTTACAATTTTTGGCTAATTTATATGCAAGCTCTAAAAGCTATGGTAAATTATAACAAACCTTTTGTATGCGCTATTACAGGTTTTGCACCAGCAGGCGCAACCATATTAGCTTTGTGTGCTGATTATAGAATTATGGCAAAAGGGCCAAAACACGTTATGGGTATGAATGAGTTTAACATGTCGTTACCAGTACCAGAAATGTTAGGCGATATTTATGCCTACTATTTAGGCGAAGCAAAAGCTTGGGCAGCAATACAAAATGCCAGTTTATTTAATAGCGATGTAGCATTGCAATTGGGCTTAGTAAACCAATCAGTTGAAGTAGAAGAAGTGTTGCCTTTAGCTGAAAAACATTTAAAAAAATTGCTCAACATTGTACCAATGATATATGCAGAAACAAAGCAATACAATCGCAAAGGTTTACTGCAATTAGTTAATCGCGATTTAGAAAAACTATCAAAAGAAGTAATTGCTTTTTACCAAAGCCCAGAGTTGGCTAATATGATAAAAATGTTTGCCGCCAACTTTAGTTAGTCGCAAGCTTCAATATCTGCAAAGAAATTCGCATTAAGTTGCACTTCAAAATTGTTGAGTAATTCAACAAAATTACCTGCTTTGTAAATAACCGAATTACCATTTGGCACTATGCCGTTGCTGCTAATGCTATTGTTGGCTGCATAAGTAGCACTATTAATAATGCTGTTATCTGCCACACTTATATAACTAGGGCAACTATCTTTCCAACAGGCAATATTATTGGCTGCTATTTCGCCAGCTTTTGTAAAGTTACCTGCTGCACTTAAATCATCATTATAAAAAACCAAAGTATTTACCAAATTACCTACACCAACATTTAAAGTATTGCCAAGTGCTTCCCAGCCGGTTGCATCACTCCATCTTACCAAACTATTTACAATTATATTGGCTGATGGGTTGTTGTTTAAAGCATTATCAAAAGCTCCACCAGCATACAAATAACCATCTTTAAAAACCAAAGCTTTTACATTTTTTGAAAGTCCGTTAGCCAGTTTTTCCCATTGTTGCGTGTTTATATTAAAACGAGCAATACGGTTAACAGTTTGGTTGTCGGCTATTGCAAAATTTCCGCCTGCGTACACATAGTTGTTTAAGTTGTCAATTGTAATAGCTTCTACAAAACCACTTGTTCCATTGCTCAATGTTGCCCAGTTGCTTCCATTCCAATTGGCAATTCTTAAAGCAGTATTACCACCAGCTTCTGCAAAATTTCCACCAACATAAACTGTGTTGTTATCGGCAATGGCAATTGATCTTACTTCATTATTAGTTCCTGCTATAGTCGTATTAGCATCTGTTAAAGTATTCCAGCTACCATTCCACATGGCAATATTATTTGTACTTAAATTACCAGCTGTTAAAAACGAACCACCAATGTAAACATTGTCATTGCTATCAATTGCAATAGCAGCAACTGGGCCGCTTGTTCCATTAACCAGAGGCAACCAATTAGTACCATTGTACAATGCCACATAATTGGCCGCAACTCCATTCACTTCTGTAAATGAACCACCTATGTATACATTTCCATTGCTTGCTATTGCAATGGCATTAATACTACCATTAGTTCCGCTACTAGCGTAGTTTGTCCAAGTATTGCCATTCCAAACGGCTAAGTTGTTTGCGGTTGTTCCATCTGCTTGTGAAAAGTCTCCACCTACTAATAATAAATTATTTTGTGTAACTGCTTGTGCATAAACAATGCCATTAAGGCCATCATTTTTGTTTTGCCAATTACCTATACCAGTAACAGTATTGCCTGTTGGTGTGTTATTGCCATCAACTATTTTATAAATTGAACCCTCCGAATCGTAGCCTGTAAAATAGAGTTCGCCGTAAACATCTTTACCAAAAGATGAAACCGAAATAGTGCTTCCATTATTTTCTGCTTCAAATAACAAAGTACGATTTGCTGCGCCATTGGCTGGCTCATATTCCAACATCCAAACTCTACCACTTACGTAATCTGCAAAAATATAATTACCATAAATATTAGGGTTATTGCTATTTAAATTATTGCCGCGGTAAACATAGCCGCCAGTAATTGAATAATCGCCTTGGTTATGATTATACTCATAAACTGGAAAAATAGTATTGCCTGAATCTGGTGTGTTAGAATCAAATACGTCATTGCCTTCAAATCTATTCCATCCAAAATTTCCAGCTGTAATTAGGTTTATTTCTTCTAAATTATTTTGCCCCACATCGCCACCCCAAAGGCGGTTGGTGGCTTCATCAAAATTCATCTTCCAAGTGTTTCTAATGCCCCAGGCATAAATTTCATCTAAACCGTTTTGATTTATAAATGGATTTGAGACTGGTATTTCGTATTGACCATCGGGCAAAACTCCATCGTTATCTAAAAAGTTGTTTCCATCTACATCCACATCAATTCTTAAAATTTTACCAAAAGGGGTGTTTATATTTTGACCGTTTTTTGCCGGATCGCCTGCACCGCCTCCATCACCTATAGAAATATACAAATATCCATCTGGCCCAAATTTAATGCAGCCCCCGTTGTGGTTACTCCGGTCAACATTTTTAACAAATTCAAACAACTTTACCCTGCTATTCGCATTTGCTAAGTTAGGGTTGTTAGTGTTTACTGAAACCCTTTCCACAATTATAGAAGGCGTGTCGTTTACTGAACCGGTGTAGTAAATAAAAAAGTAGCCGTTTTGCTGATAGTTAGGATGAAAGGCCAAACCCAGTAAACCCAACTCTTGACCTGAGCTAAAATTAACAGTTGATCGAATATTTAAAAAAACGGTAGCTTTTGTAGTTGATGGATCATTTTTAGCTACCTTAATAATACCCGCTTGTTCTACTATAAACAATCGGTTATCTGCATTTATGCCCGAGTTAGCAATTTCCACCGGGTTGTCAAAGTTTAAATTTGGTAATGCGTTCTCGTAACTGATTTGTGCTATTACTATTGTAGGTAAAAGCAATACAAAAAAAATAACTAATCTTATCATAGGTGTATTAAGATGAAAAATAATTGCTAAAGGTTGTTGCAATTGCAATACTTTTGGCCTGTGAAGATATTTAACTATAAAACTTTTGGTAAAAGACCATCTGGAAAAGATTTAGCCCGCATTAAACAATCGCCTTATTATAAAAAAAGAGGTTTTGTTTTTATGGGTACAAAGCCAAGTACTAACATTGCCAGCGAGTTAATGAAAGCATACGCCAAAAGTTCGAAAGAAGCAAGAAGTCCTAAAGTTGAAATTCCTGTAACTCATCATTTAAAAAAAGATTTTGATGAATTACCCAATAAAAAATTGAAAGTAATGTGGTTAGGCCATGCAGGCTTGTTAATTGAATTGGCAGGTAAAAGAATTTTAGTAGATCCTGTTTTAGGAAATCGTCCTTCGCCTACTCAAGCGTTTGGGCCTGCAAAACGTTTTCACGCAGCACCAATAAGTGTTAAAGAACTTCCCAACATTGACTACATTATTATTTCACATAATCATTACGATCATTTAGATTACGATTTTATTAATGCGATTAAACATAGAAACATTACCTATTTATTACCACTTGGTTTGGGCGCAACCTTAAAATATTGGGGCATAAAAGCCAATAATATTAATGAAGTTAATTGGCACGAGGAACTACGATTAGATGGTTTAACTTTTACAGCGGCTGATGCAAAGCATTATTCTGGTAGGTTTTTAAATGATAGAAATACCAGCTTTTGGAATAGTTGGATTATTGAAGGTAACAATGAAAAAATGTTTATTTCTGGCGATTCGGGCTATATTGATGCTTACAAAAATATTGGCGAACAATACGGCCCGTTTGATTTGGCAGCCGTAGCAATTGGTGCTTATCATCGTTTATGGCCGGAAAACCACAAAACCCCAGAAGAAGCTTGGCAAGCTTTTAAAGACCTGCAAGCCAAAAAAATGTTGCCGGTACATTGGGGCACTTTCGATTTAGCTTTACACCCGTGGGCAGAACCTATAGAACGATTAATTGAAGCAGCAGGCGCACAGAAGGACAAGGTTTATACACCAAAAATTGGGGAATGGCTTGACTTAGAAAGAGAAATTAAGTATAATGAATGGTGGAAATAAATACAACAAAATAGCATTTTCATCAAAAAAATAAAAACGCTAAAACTTCTGATAAATAAAAGTTTTACAACTAAATTTGTGTGCAAATATAATTTTAATACAACACGTAAATATAATTTTGGTACAGCACGCAAATATAATTTTGGTGCACTATAATTTATAGTGGAATAGTATGGCAAAACCTAATGAAAAATTAGCAACATCTTTAAAAGCCTTGCAGCATTTGCAAGATAAAAAAGGTATTGTTGCCATACAAAATACAGATTTAAGTAGAGTTAATAAAGAACGGCTGCTTAAAAACGGTTTTTTAAAAGAGATAACCAACAAGTATTTATATCATTCAAATTAATTTAAATGAAGATTCAACGGCTTTATTAGTACCAAATTGTAATTAATATGTTCTATAGAATAATTTTATTAAGCTTTGCATTATATCTATCATTATCTGCTTTTGCCCAACCAACAATTGAAAAAAAATTAGTACTTCATTTTGAAGATGGAGTAGGCAATAGAGATAGCATAACACTTTTGTTAAACTGGAACGACAATTGTAATCCAAACAATGTTTGGCCTTATGCAACCTATCCAGAGTTAGGTGAAATACCAATAACAGAACCTTTTGACAGCACCTTTGAAGTTAGGGCTTTGAAATACGATTACGGCCTATTGCCTTCGGATGTTGAAGCTGGACAATATAAAACATTAGTTATTTGCGATGAAGCTTGGCAAGACGATGAATATGATTTGTTTGACGGAATTTATTTTATCCCTCGCATAAAACATTTACCATTAAAAATGTATTGGGATTTTAATTGGCTAAAAACAAAAAAGGAATTAAACGCGACTTGGTTAACTAATGATTATACTTGGTTCATTTATGATGGAAATATAGAATATCTAACTTGCTGTTTAGATGATGAAAATTATTATGATTTATCAATATGCGCATCAGAATATGGTGACACATTAATATTAGATAGTTTGTTTTTGCCCTTAGATACTTTGGGTAATGTGTTAGAAGAAGCCGCTTATGTTTATTATGGCCAACCACAATCTGATAAGTATATGCCGTTTCCTTATATTTTAGAGGATTCTTTAATGCATGAAGGTGGCAAATTTTTCCCAATATTTTACCTAATGCGTTTACAACAACAAAACCCTTGGTTAACTATGTGTAATACAACAATTGGTATTGCAGAAACAGAATTGCCTTTTGAAATTACTATTACACAACATCAGGTAATTATTGAAGCTGCTTATGCGCCTTTAATTAAAAATTTATCAATAGTTGATGTTAATGGAAGGCAGCTAATACCGCAACAACATTACATTAAACCTGTTGCTATAGATCATCTAAAAAAAGGTTGGTATGTATTAGTAATGAATAATGAGCAAGGGCAGACATACAGTAAAAAGTTTTTAAAATTATAATTTGGGTAAGATGGATTGAAGCAAAATTATAGTTTTTTCAATCCATCTTTTATTGCGAATAAACCACCCTCAAATCTGCAACCATCTTTCTATAATCCCAGTTTTGTTGAGCTTTGGTAAAAGCCTGTTTACCAAAAGTTAGTCGCTTAGTATCATCATTAATTAAAATAGAAAGTTGCTTACTTAAAGCCTCCACATCATACTGCTTAACTATAAAACCACTTTTATTTTCTTCTACAATTTCGGCAATACCTTCTACTTTAAAAGCTACGGTAGGTAAGTTGCAAAGTCCGGCTTCTACAACTACGGTGGGCAAACCTTCGCGTAAGGAAGTTAATACAAAAACATCGGCCAACTGCAAAACCGCTGCAACATTATTGGTAAAGCCATAAAAAATTACCTCATTAGCAATGCCCATTTTTTTTGCCAACTCTATACAGTTTTGTTTTTCATCGCCTTCACCAACTAATAATAATTTTATATTATGATGCTGTTGTTTCAATTTTGCAAAAGCTTCAATAGTATATTTTTGGGCTTTGGCAACCGAAAACCTTCCTACATTAATTAAAACAATATCATCTGGCGCAATGCCTAACTCTTTTCTTTTTAAAAGAAATTGGTTTTCATTATAAATTAGCTTGGTAAACTTTTCGGTATCAATACCGCTATACACAATTTTGTAAGGAATGTTTTTAGCTATATTGTTTTGATGATATTGGTCAATAGTATCTTTACCAACGCTAATAATTAAATCGGCACAGCCAACGGTTAAGCGTTCTAACCAAATATAAAAACTGCGCTTTATTTGGCTATGCGGATCGTTAAAAGTAACACCGTGCAAACCATAAATAATAGTTTTAGTGCGTGCCAACCAAGCTGCAATTCTGCCGAGCAAACTGGCTTTAGTTTCGTGGGTATGTACAATATCGTATTTTTTTTTTTTGATGAGTTGATACAATTCCCACAAAGCCATTACATCTTTTACAGGGTTAATTTTACGCCCCATATTTTTGATGAGGTGAATGTTTAAGCCTTCAATGTTTTCAAAATTGTTATGTTGAATATCATTACCAACAGCGAGTTCAATATCAAATTCTTTATTTAAATGTTTAATAGCAAGATATACTTCATTATCTACTCCACCGCCGGGGGCTAGCCAAGTCATCGTATGTAGTATCTTTTTTTTTCTCTTCAAAATTAGTTTAAAATTGTTCCCGCAGACTCAATAAATAATTGCAGAAAGTTCTGCGTTATTCAGCGAGTTCTGCGGGCTTAAAATTACTTACCAAAGTGTTTAATATTTTTTTATAAAATTGTTCCCGCAGACTACGCCGATCTTCGCAGAAAAAAATTCTGCGTGTTTCAGCGAGTTCTGCGGGCTTAAAATTACTTACCAAAGTGTTTAATATTTTTTTTTTATAAAATTGTTCCCGCAGACTACGCCGATCTTCACAGAAAAAAATTCTGCGTGTTTCAGCGATTTCTGCGGGCTTAAAATTACTTACCAAAGTGTTTATTATTTTTTTATAAAATTGTTCCCGCAAACTACGCAGATCTTCGCAGAAAAAAACTCTGTGTGTTTCAGCGAGTTTTGCGGGCTTAAAATTACTTACCAAAGTGTTTAATATTTTTTTATAAAATTGTTCCCGCAGACTTCGCAGATTTTCGCAGAAAAAATTCTGTGTGATTCAGCGAGTTCTGCGGGCTTAAAATTACTTACCAAAGTGTTTATTATTTTATTATAAAATTGTTCCCGCAGATTTTCGCAGAAAAAAATTCTGCGTGTTTCAGCGAGTTCTGCGGGCTTAAAATTACTTACCAAAGTGTTTAATATTTTTTTATAAAGTTGTTCCCGCAGACTACGCAGATTTTCGCAGAAAAAAATTCTGTGTGTTTCAGCGAGTTCTGCGGGCTTAATATTACTTACCAAAGTGTTTAATATTTTTTTATAAAATTGTTCCCGCAAACTACGCAGATTTTCGCAGAAAAAAATTCTGTGTGTTTCAGCGAGTTCTGCGGGCTTAATATTACTTACCAAAGTGTTTAATATTTTTTTATAAAATTGTTCCCGCAAACTACGCAGATCTTCGCAGAAAAAAACTCTGTGTGTTTCAGCGAGTTCTGCGGGCTTAAAATTAAACTAATCAAATACTACAATTGAAAAGCCATCGCTTTTAGAAGGCCAATGTGGAACAACAACTTTGTCGTCATTAAAGGTAATAGTGCTAAACTCATTGCTTGCAGGGTTCATAAAAATATCGGCAGCGTTTAAAAATGGAAAGTTGGCCAACAAGCCATCGTGAATTTTACCACTACTTATTGCATCATTATCATCATACAAAAATAAAGCAATTGTAGATTGATCTTCACTACAAAGTTCGGCGGTAGAAAGTTCTACATTATTTATAAATAACTCATCACGCAAATTAAATATCGCTTGAGTAGCCGTGAATACAGCAGCTACGGCTTGTGCATCATTTTTAGGAACACCTGCTAAAAAACCACCTGCTGCCGAACCTAATGGCGGAATGGTACGCAAATAAATTAAACTATTGCTGCTTTTAAAAGGTTCAAAATAATAATGTAGTGGAACAAAATTTTCGTCGCTTGGGTTATCTACAAAAAACTCATAAGCCGTATTTGCTTTTACGCTTACATTGTTAAAATTACCAGTTGCATTGCTGTTGGTAATTATGGTTGGCATTTCACTAAGGCGCGCACCTGTTTCGGCATTTAATTCAAAAACAGAAATACTGGCATTACCAATAGCTTGGTTTTCACCCAAAGTTAACACCTTGCCTTCCAGCTCAATAGTTTCTAATGTAATGGCTTGCAAAGTTTGGGCAGGTTTATCGTTATTTAAAAATGCATATACAAATTGAAACGCCTCAATTGAAGTGGCTACCTGATAATGATCTGCATCAATAAGATTAATATTTCTTGCACCAGGTATTTCTTGTCCGGCAACTATTTTATCAGCATCACTATAAACGTTTATGGTAGGAATTTCTCCGGATGGCCCGGCAGGTGCATCATTAACAAAGCTGGCCAAATGCGCATATCGGTTTACTTTTAGTGCTCTAATGCTGTCTGCTAAATAAGCATAAGCAACGCCACCACCAGCAGAATGACCTATTAGATTTACTTTTTCTGCACCAGTTTTTAATAAAACTTCATCAATAAAAGCATCTACGGCTGGGTTAAAGTCATCATTTAGAGCTAAAGTATTTCTATCCATTACATACAAAGCATTGTTACAATAACCGTTAGCTTTAAACAATTGAAAAAAATTGCTGTAAGTATCGCTAGAGGCCAAAAAGCCGTGCAACATTACAATAGGTAATTTGCTACTATCGCAAGCAATTGGGGTTGAAGTTATTGGTTCATCTTTAGTACAGCCATAAACTAAAAAAATAATGGCTAATAAAATGCAGTAAGTAAATTTTGAAACGGATTTAATCATTGTGCGAAATTAAGACATTGTTTTGAATTAAAATTAAATCATTAACTTGTGAACAGAAGTTTACAAAATATGAAACTCAAACGCAGACATTTTATTCAAAAAAGCTTAGGAGCAACCGCTGCTTTGGTAACTGCCGATACTTTTGCTAACAGCAAAGCCATCTTACCATTAAAAAAACAAAAAGCAATAGTATTAAGCACTTGGCGACATGGCGAAGCAGCCAACCAAGCCGCCTGGGAAATTTTAAAAAAAGGTGGAACGGCCTTAGATGCAGTTGAGCAAGGCGTTAGAGTGGTAGAAAGCGATCCCAAATCCATGTCGGTAGGTTATGGCGGGCGGCCCGATAGAGATGGCAAAGTTACTTTAGATGCTTGCATTATGGATCATTTGGGCAACGCAGGTTCGGTAGCTTTTTTGCAGCACATTGAAAACCCTGTTTCGGTAGCGCGTAAGGTTATGGAAGCAACTCCACACGTTATTTTAGTTGGCGATGGGGCTTTACAGTTTGCCTTGGCGCAAGGTTTTGAAAAGAGAAATCTGCTAACAGAAAAAGCGGCTAAAGATTGGCAACAATGGATGAAAGATACCAGTTATAAAATGCCGGTAAATATTGAAAATCACGATACTATTGGCACTTTAGTTTTAGATAAACAAGGTAATTTAAGTGGTGCTTGTACTACTAGTGGAATGGCTTACAAAATGCACGGCAGGGTAGGCGATAGTCCAATTATTGGAGCTGGTTTATTTGTAGATAATGAAATAGGAGCAGCTACCGCAACAGGCGTTGGCGAATTGGTATTAAAAACCCTCGGCTCTTTTTTAATTGTAGAACTAATGCGACAAGGACAAACACCACAAAAAGCTTGCGAAACTGCCGTGAAACGCATTACTGCAAAATACGATTGTACCGATAAACAAGTAGCTTATTTAGCTCTCGACAAAAATGGAAACTACGGAGCGGCAGCTATTTATAAAGGTTTTAACTATGCCATTACCCAAAAAGGCAAAACAGATTTGGTTGATTGTGAGGTGTACCAAAATAAATGAAAAGTTTACAAACATTAGGGTAGTGTTTCATTAAAAACTTAACATTTTTACTAATTAAAAACCAATGCTTATCTTAGCGCCCAATAGTAAGCCTTACTTTCAAATGAATTTTACAAAATCAATATTGCCTACTTCAAAATCGCTACTTCATTTAGTAGTTTTTGCTGCTTTTGTATCGTGTAATAGCCCACAACTTAAAAATAATGCCAAATCTAATATTGTAAAACCCTTTACCTTAAGCCTTCCGCAATTAGAAGCTCAAAATAAAATAACACCCAAAAAATCAATCATATTTCTGTACGATCCAATGTGTGAAGATTGCACTAAAGTACGCATGTATGCTCTCGAAAACTCTCAAATCGAGCAGTATATGCAACAACATTTTTATACTGCCGATTTAAGTATTTATGAAGAAAACGATATACAATTTAACAACAAAACCTGGGTTTATAAGCAAGATATTGTTGGCCGGCCTTATCATGAATTAGCACAAGCCCTCAATCAGGCAGAAAGCATTTCAACCCCATGCCTTACCTTTCTTGATGAAAATTTAAATATTATAATACCGATAAAAAAGGCTGTAACCGCTCAAGAATTAGAACTATTACTCGTATTTGTAGCAACAGATAGCTTTAAACAAATGTCTGTTGATCAATTTCAGCAACAATACAAAATAGCCAGTTTCAACTTTCCATAGTTAAAAAAAATCAAAAACATCTGTAATCCAATAGTCTCTAGTCTGTAAATCAAAACATCTAAAATCCAATAGTCTGTAATCTAATAGTCTGTCTAAAATCCAATAGTCTGTAATCTAAAATCAAAACATCTAAAATCCAATAGCCTGCAATCTAATAGTCTGTAATCTAATAGTCTGTCTAAAATCCAATAGTCTGCAATCCAATAGTCTGCAATCCAATAGTCTGCAATCCAATAGTCTGCAATCCAATAGTCTGCAATCTAATAGTCTTTCTAAAATCCAATAGTCTGTAATCTGTAATCAAAACATCTATAATCCAATAGTCTGCAATCTAATAGTCTGTAATCTAATAGTCTGTCTAAAATCCAACAGTCTGTAATCTAATAGTCTGTCTAAAATCCAACAGTCTGCAATCCAATAGTCTGTAATCTAATAGTCTGTCTAAAATCCAACAGTCTGTAATCTAATAGTCTGTCTAAAATCCAATAGTCTGCAATCAAAACATCTGTAATCTAAAACATCTATAATCAAAATGTCTGTAATCTGTAAATCAAAACGTCAAAATTCCCATCTAAAAACATTTAAATTATAACATAATCTTTCTATATTGTGCCAATATGCATGGGAAATTAGTGTTCAATATGTAAATAAACAACAATGAAACATATTTTAGATGCTACAAAACAAACACTTATGCATATATAAAATAATAAATATTTGAAAATTACAAGCTATATATAATTATGAAAAATCTTTTTTTTATACTACTCATTGCATTTTTTGCCTCCTCACTGGCAGTAAGTGCTCAAAATTCTAGTAAACTATCTTACAATGAAGACGGTTCTGTTACCCTAACCGAAGAATTAAAAACCAAACTCAAAGCAAAAGGCATTTCCGAAGAAAATTATTTGAAACAAATGGCAGTTAACAAGCAGAACCAACAACCTGTTCAACAGCAAAATATACAAATTCAAACAAAACAAACTCAAGCGAAAGCTAAGTTTAAAACTATGAAAAAGTCTCAATTGAATGGCAAAACGCTTGAGAGAAAAGCAATATTGGAAAATCAGAAAGAAGATTTAAAAGCTAAAGCTTTACAGATGAACTTAGATTTTGCTAAGAAAGGCTTGCGTTATCATACCCAAGTAAAAACAATTGGTGGTAAGCAATACATCCAAATTATCGAATCACCGAAACAAATTGGGATGGCACCACCCAAATCAAATCAGTAACCTATTCATTAAAGAAATAAAAAAACAATTATGAGAAATAAATATATAATTTTTCTTCTCTTTGCATTTGTTGCCTTCCTCTCTAACCAGGAGGTAAATGCACAAGCTTGCACAACGGCACTTCAGCCTACTATTACTTCGGTAGTAGATGATTCTGCTCTTTTTGGAGCGCCAACAGTTACCGTTAATTGGGATCCCGCTTGTGGTACAAGGGGTGGTGACGGTTGTGAAGCAGGAGATGGAAATTCGCTTTTCTGGTATGTTGGGCTATATGGTCAAAATTCACCAGCACCAAATGGTTTAGCAATGGAATGTGCTACTGCTTTTGTAGAAGGTGGAAATTGTGGTTTTGAATCACTTATTGTCACCAACGGTGGAACCAATGGGGCTTTGTGTTTAGATCCTAAAGGTTCTACTTGTATATCTTCAGAGTTTAGCCAAATGAGACCACCAGTTGGTGGAGATTTACATTCCTGGCATACATTTGGAGACGATGGTACTGGCTTTTTAGGTATTTGTGATGCAGGTGGCGGTTCAATATCATTACCGGTTTGTCCAGGCCAGTGTTACAACGCTGTAGTTTGGGAGTTAATTATTGACCAACCAACTGGAACAGGCCCAGGCGCTCCTGTAGCTGCTCCTGGCAATACTTTACCATTTGCTGGTTTTGATGATAATTTAGCTTGCGGCAATATTGGTTTAGTTGATGAATCTCCTGCTTCTGCAATAATACAAATTTGTATGCCGGGTGTAAATGAGATGATAGAAAATCCGACTTTGACCTTTGCTTCTGATTTAGGAATTTGTGCCAGTACAGCACCAACTGGTGTAACAGGTACTTATCAAGGACAACCTGCCGACGAAGGTGATGCAGGATTAGCTGATCCTTGTCAAGCACAAGATATTGATACGCAAATTGTTGTTGATTTAACAACTGGTGCCGTTGACCAAGTTATTGGTGCTACTGGTAATGGAGGTGATGCTGGTGATATTTCGGTAACATCTACACCCGGTGCGGGTACTTCAAGTAATGGACAATTAACTTTAGGAGCTCATGTTGTTGAAGTAAATTGTCGAGAAAATGTTGGTATTTCTTTTTCTGTTCCAACTGGCTGTGGAGGTGTAGATGATCAAGTAGGATTCGGCTTGCCTCCTTGTAGTTTTGCTGATGGTAGTTTGTCATCTACTAATGCAAAAGTATATCTAAGCGCTAATGGAGTTCCTATTGATGGTGGTCAAATTGACCCTAATGCATATCCAGCTTGTTTTGCAGAAACTATGGGAGTTGGTTCTTGCGCTACTAATGCAGGTGTGCCTGGCACTTATCCTGCAAACTGGACTGCTCAGTTCGGAAATTTTGTAGCAATGGAAAATATGGCACCTTGTATAACAAATATTGCAGGAAATCCATTTGAAGGAGTCGGATCAAGTCCTTTTGGCTTCCCAGGTGTTACTCAGCAAGATTTTGGTGATGGCGTTCTGCGTGATGTTTCTACAATTTGTTCTATTTATGAAGATCCTTGCGATGGTTCAAAATCAGCAACTTGTATTAAATTTATTTCTGATGCCCCACCTTTAGCTGCTCAGATTGCAGCTTGTAACGAAACTTGTCCGGGCGCCAATGACGGTGCTATCATTATATATGATGTAGCCGGTGGTTCCGATGATCCAAATTCAGATTCTAACTACGCCGATGGTTTATCGGGTGCAGGTAGCTACGAAATTGATATTGTAGCCGGTCCAGTTACTGGTCAGGTATTTACTTATGCTGGTGGTTCATCATTCCAAGCAACAGGTTTACCACCTGGTGTTTATACAGTTGACATTAGAGATGCTTTAGCACCTGGCGATACTTTTGATGATGATGCAGATGATATAGTTGCTGCCTGTGGTGCTGCTTGTACTATTCAACGAGTTGTTGAAATATTGGCTGGTCCAATTTTACCAATAGTATCTAATGTGGTTGATCCATCTTGTGCTAATGATGGCATGGCAAGCATTACCGTTGATAAAATTTCAACTTTTGCTAATGGGTCGGTCGAGTTATGTTCAGGTCCAAGTGGTCCACCAAGTGATGCGCCAGGCGCAGGTACTGCTCCGGCAAGTGGTCTCTTTGCGGGATGTCCAAGTGATGCAGTCGGCCTTACTACTATTGTGGAAATTTGCATTACGAATTTTCAAAATACAACAAACAACTCTGGAGGCGACTTACAGGGTTCTACTATAGATTTATTTGAAGTTGGTCTTGGTTTAGGTTTCTTAGGTGAATTAGCTGTTGGTCCAGCATTTGGCACGGGCGGTAATTTGCCAGGTGCAGGCCCCGTTACTCAATGTTATTCAGTATTTGAGCCTAATGGCTTTGGAGGTCCTAATGATGGAGTCGCAATTTCTGCAGTTTTAGCTGGTTTACCTACTAATGGTTTATCTTTTGCTGTTGCTGGTTTCGATGGTTTTGGTACTGGTGATCTGTATACTTACGATGAGCTATGCGTAACAATCAACGATCAAATGTGTACAACAGAAGCCAACCTTATGGCCTTCTGCGACGATTTAGGTCCAGACAACGGAGACGGCGCAGGCGCAATAACTTCTGCAGACCAAACCCTAACCTGGGCAAGCTCTGACGGAATTGATACAGGTGCCGAACCAGCATTCGATTTTATAACACTTTCTGGTCCAGGTGAAAACGACGCTACTTTCGATAACCAAGCCGCTGTAGATGCTGGTGTACCTCCTGGTACAGATGTTTGTTACAGCGTTACCGGTTATGTACCCGGCAACGAATTTGATAATGTAAACGCAATAACCGATAATACTGGTTTTTTAAATGATTTAGGTGTAGGTGATGCAGCAATGGGCTGCTATGCTGGCGTTTGCTGTGAAGTAGTAACAGAAGTTTGCTTCAGAGTTTCTCAAACAGTTGACCCACCAGACATTTTACCGGTTTGTATATGTGCGGGCGATTTAGTTAGTCCGCCATTAATTGCTACTAACATACCACCAATTATTTGTCCACCAGACAATGTTACCTTTACAAGTGGTCCAATTGATGGAGATACACCTTCAAGTGATCCGCTTACTGGTACACCTTCTAATGTTGGCACTTACACAGTTCCGGCACCACCCGATGCACTTTGCGTGGGTACTGCAACCGTTACTGTTTTGAGTGGTGGTATGGGAGCTTTAAGTACAGCAGCTGTTTATACAACATTGCTTGGTGTTCAAACTCCCGGTGCAGTTGTGCTTGGTGGCGTTACTGGCTATCCATCTGTAGCATTGCCTCCAATAGCTGTAGTTGGTGGCGAAACCATTGATGTTCATTTCTTTGATGCAACACCACTTGCTGGTGCTGCTGAAACGGGTTCTTTTGTGGTTGATGTAACCTATACTTGCCCACCGGCAATACCGGCATTTAACTTCTACGGTAGTACAACAGCTGGCACAGCAGATACAACTATGCTTTTAAATGACCCCAATGATATTTTAGATTTAGCAACTACAGCAGGAATTTTTACACCTCAACCAGGCGATATTGATGTTAATGGTAATGTGTTTGATCCTACTGTATGTGGCACCTATACTTTTTGTGCAACTAATGTTTGCGGTTCTTGCGAAAGCGATTTTACTTGTTCCGAATTTACAGTTAATCCAGGCGGTTTAAATATTTTACCTACTGCAGCAACTTTTTGTGAAGGCGATCCTCCACCAATGATTGACTTAGGCGGCGGTGCCGATTTAATGGTTTGTGAAGATATTGGATTGACAATGAATTGTGTAACAGCACCAGGCGGTATATTTACTCCAGATGCTAACTTGCCAGTTGGTTTAAATACTTTTTTCTTTGGTAGCGACGATCCGGTTTGTGGAACACCAGGCTTTGTTAATGATGCTAATTGTGTTTGTCTTTCAGTACCGGGTACTCTCTTAATAACAGTACAAGCGCAACCCGATCCGCCAATATTATTGCCAGTTTGTATATGTAGTAACGATTTAATAAGCCCACCACTTATTGCTACTACAATTCCCCCACTCATTTGCCCACCAGTAATTGAAAATCAATTTAGTGGAGTTATTAATGCTGCTGATATGGTACCTGATCCTGTTTCAGGTCTTGATGCACTTACCGGTACTTATACCGTTTTACCACCCAGCGATCCAACATTGTGCGTGGGTACTGCATCAATTACTATTTTATCAGGCGGAAGTGATGCGTTGAGTAACGCATCCATTTATGTAAATAACGTGCCTGTTGATATTGTGCTTGGTGGTGTAGTAGGTTATCCAGCTCAATCATTAGTTGTTAATGGCTTATTCCCGGTTTTACCAGGCGATGTTATTGATGTTTATTTTTACAATACACTTGCTGTTGGTGATAATGCAGAAGATGGTTCTTTTCAGGTTGATGTTATGTATACCTGTCCACCATCTTTACCAATGTATACTTTTTTTGGTATGAATGGTCCTGTTTCAGGTCCTGATATTTTAGGTGCTTATACGCCTCAACCCGGCGATGTAGATAATAATGGAGTTCCTTTCGATCCAACTGTATGTGGTAATTACGAATTTTGTGTAACGGTAGCTTGTGGCGATTGCGAAAGCGAACAAGTTTGCGAAAATTACACCGTAAATCCGGGTGCTTTAGATTTAGATCCTGTTGATTTAGGAACCATCTGCGAAGGCGAAGAACCACCTTCAATAGATTTAGGCGGCGATGGTATTCAACTAACGGTTTGTACTTCCCCCGATTTAATGACAGGTTGTTCAACCTTAACCGATGGTATTTTTACACCAGCCGATGATTTATTACCTGGCATATTTACCTTCTTTTATATAGGTCCTCCGCCAGAATGTCCAACACAAGGTTTTATTTTAGATAATAACTGTATCTGCCCACCTGCAGTACAAGTAATCGTATTTCAAGTATTACCAACACCCGATCCTGGCACTTGCGACGGACCAAAATTTGCCTGCGAAGGCAACCCACAAGGTGTAGACCTTACTTTAAATGCAATGTGCGAGGATTGTGATCCTCTACCCACATTAATAGATTGTGGTACAGATCCATGTGATTTACCTGATACAGCTTGTGAAGATTTAGTAACTATGTTAGATATCCCCATTGTAGATGTAGGCATAGGAACAGTTCAATACGATGGAACCGGAGTTGATTTTACAGCCCCTATTTTGTCAACATTAGATTTAAGCATCTTCCCGGCTTGTTCCGATGCAGTAATAGAATGCACGGCAGCTTACGTAATTACACCATTATTATTATCCAATACCGATCAGGTAACTTTCGATATTCTGGATGTTACAGGTGCCTCTATTTTAGGTGGTCCACAAGCCGGCCCTTTGCCGGGTACAGCAGCCACACCAATACCGGCAATCGGTACAATTACAACAACAATTAATACAACAGCAGGTGGTTTTATGCCTGGCAACTATACTTTAGTAGTATCTGATAATATGGACGATGCTGGCCCTATAGAGGGCATATTTACGGTTACGTTAACTTGCGAAGCAACGGTAACTGTTCCATCTATATTAGGTTCAGTAATGGGTGCACCAACTGCGGGCGGTCCAGCCGATGTAGAATGGTATTTAGATATGACTGGTCCTGCGGTAGCTATGGGTTCTAATTTCGATCCGGCAGTATCCGATCCTAATTTCGATGAGTCCACGGCAGGCACATATACTTACTTTTTCTCTTGTATATGTGATGACTGTCCAAGCGACAGAGCTGCCTGTTCAGTTATCATAAACGAGCAGCCCGATCCACCGGCTTGCCCAAATCCGAACCAAACATTCTGTCAAGGCGAAACAGTACCACCCTACACTTTTTTAACCTCGTCCACTACGGGCATGTCAGATTTTAATTTTTATGCTACAGCAAACGGCGCACCTGTTTTAAGCGGCACAGCCATGCCAAGCATAGATTTTGATCCAAATACTGCAGGTTTAACAAGCGCAGCGGGAGATCCATTTCCTGCTCCTGGTACCTACACTTTCTTTTTCGATGAAACGATAGAAGGACAAGGCGGCATAGCCTGCCAAAGTGCTTTAGGTTCGTGTTCCTTCACTATAATACCAGCAGCCGACACCGCTTGGGAAGCCGGCTTTGTATGTTGTACCGAAATGCCAGTTTTATTAAGTGCCGGCCCTAATGCACCTGCATTTGGCGGTCAAACTTTAGAAGATATTGGCGGTATGACTCCAGTATATGACGAGAATGCCATATTTACTGGCGACGGTGTTTATTTTGATGATAATGGTACGCCTAACGACACTAGTGATGATACCTATTATTTCGATCCTGCGATAGGAATGGTAGGAACTACTATGGGCCCATTAGGCGGTACAGGCACACCAGTACTTGCCGAAGGCGAGATTAGTGTAT